>Ga0123340_1007031_pt1 | contig 10742 bp, 6 predicted proteins | sample SirMexnodulemix_FD_89961 | JGI IMG/M metagenome (GOLD analysis project Ga0123340, IMG submission 89961) | Root nodule microbial communities of legume samples collected from Mexico - Siratro Mexico nodule mix | ecosystem: Host-associated > Plants > Roots > Nodule | place: Mexico: Nepantla... | reverse complement strand
TATTAATGTCAATAGCTATAGACATAGTTAATAGCAGAAACAAACATGAAAGTGTTGATGCATGAAGAATGTAGCATGTCTTCTGCCTAAAATCGTAGGTATCTAAGATAATTGTGAAAGGAACAATCATAAAAGGACTATCATACTAAGAGAAAGCCGAGACGTACATGAAGGGAACAAGAAGTCACAAGATTTGACATTAAAAGATGCAAATATGGACAATAAACCTCAATATCTAACATGATTCACCAAATTATTGAGAGCCACCGAGTGAGAGATTTCCACCAAAAGACAACACCTCCTCTAAAGTTAATTAGATTCTTTTCATTTTATATATTTTTACTTGTCTATATAAAAATATAATTAAGTTAGCTATCTATCCGGTAATGATATCAGATTTAACTAAATTTGTTGCGAACTAGTCCACTATTAATTATTAATCACTGTTTTATTATGGTTGATCCTAATTAATATCGATCTTAATAATTTGTAATTCTTAACGTCCAAAATCATTATTAAGAAAATATACGATCTTTAATTATAAATATGACCTAGTTCAACAAGAAGTTTAACAGGAAGTATCATCTATCTCATTACACTTATATTTTTATTTCTTAAACAACTTTTTTCACTCTTAGTTACTTTAATATCAGAGAATCTTTTAAGGATGAACTCCCATTCGATTTAACGTCCCCAACTCAATTGCCGACTACACCATTGCAGACGACTCGCAAAAACAAGTTACATATTTTGACTTAAGATTATATATATTTTTCTTCAAATAATCACAATGACATCTTCACCAGCAATAGAGTAATGTCGGGAAAAAAAAATTCTGTTGTAATTATTCTTTATAACATCGTTAAACTAATGTCATCAAAGCAAGTCTAGTTCTTTTATATGGGATGCCTTCAAATGAGATATAAAAAAAAATCCAACTTTTCCAAATCAATCTTGCATTGTGTAGACATTAGAAACTTTTACTTTTTTTTTTGAAAAAATTATAAAACATCATGAAAAAAACTGGAAGCAAAATTAAATAAGTAGACAATAGTACACATACCCTTTTATGAAAAAAAATATCTAATATTATTATTATTATTATTATTATTATTATTATTATTATATATTAAGTTAGTTATAGTATAACTACAACAACTAGTCGTATCTACACGACTTTGAGATATTTTATAATTTTTGTTACCCTGAATTAAAGTTGCATAACAATAATTTAAAAGATTTATATTCAACCTTATTAAAATAGAAATGACAAGTGTAAAATAAAATTGAATTGTAAGCCGTGGTAATCAACACTAAGATTCAAATTCACCTATTTTAAGATTAGATTTAATAAGAACATAATCTCTTATAAATTTTCAAGGGTTATATTTTTGTTCTTGTACACTAGCTTAAAAGTGTCTTCTTTGCTACTTAATTTTTAGACAGTTATTACCGGTCTTCGATTTTTAAGTTTTCAATTTTCAACACAAGTAGAGATATCTAAAAAAAACACTCTAATACTAAATTTAATTCTCAAATATCAGAATTTTTATCTGAATGAATCTAAAAAACGTACATTTCTTTATGGATTTCTTATGTTATTCATAATGAGTTAAAAGTAGTTTTTTATGTGGATTAATTGACATTTGACAGCTTTTCTACATTGTCATTTGTCAAACTTGACAGATGATTATAGTAAAAAAATATTATGATGTAAAATATGACGGACTTCCTAAAATATAATTTTAATATTTAATTCATGACTTATTAAATTATATTCATTTTCACAAGAACATGAAATTAATTAATGAATTTGACCAATTAATAGTCTTGATTCTACTTCTTACATATACATCTACTTCTAACATATGAAGTTTTACTTAAATTAATTCGAATTTGAATTAGACAATATTTTGTAATCAGTATCTCAACCTCAAAACATAAGATGAATGATCAAATCATATGAAATTAAGTATAAAATCAGTCCACTAAGTTGAATAGGAAATCACCTATATAATATATAAGAGAGAAAGAGTTTGATAAACTAAATTATACTATACATACTAATTCTACGCTCACGCCATATATATATATATTATCAGCTCGCGCCATATTTTATAGTGTTACAAGAAACCAATACTCAAAGAAAATAAGAGTTGTTCTTCAATCTTTACCGATTGTGCTGCTAAACTCTTGCATTACATGTTTGATGTTTGGCAATGAATCATCTGCAGATGGGAGTAGAAAAATAAAGTGTATAAGATATGGTTTGGTGAAGATGCAGAATTATTTTATTTGGAACACTTGCTTGTTTAGACAGATAGTATTGTCTCGGAATCCCATTATCAGTAAAATTAATTATTTTTATACTGATTAAAAATAAAATTTAAATTTATTTAATACTTTTTCTGAATTATATTTATTGAAAAATGTTTAAAAGTAATAATATTGGATAAAATAAAAAAATGGAAATGTGTGTATATGATTTATTTATTATATGGTAGCAGCATAGATGTAGCATTAATTGGAAACAAAAGATATACATATAATGAGAGATCCGGTGGTGGGCACTTACGCATGATATCATATGGTCAACAAATTTAATGCATGCACATCACTACATCATTGTGAGTACCGAGGTAGTTATGTGTTCTTTCACACACATTTTTCCTCTGTCATTTCCCCTTTCATATAAAACTATTTCTCCGTTTCTACCACCTTCCAAACGCACCATTTCTAACCATTTTTCGTGCATAATCAATCAAAAAGTCAACAAAGGTTAACCCCATTCCTAATTAACCAGTAATAATTTTTAAGCCACCAATTTAAAAAAAAAATATTCATCAGATTATAAATTGTATAATCAATTTAATTATGTGATTGTTGTTGTGACAGAGCGAGCCTCAATCTCTGCTAAAGGCATAAACAGTTTATGGAAATTAAAGAAAATAATAAAAGCATAACTAAACTAAATAACAATGAAAATAAAAAGTTTTATTTAATTTCCTTTTTCTCATTTCCCCCACCCACTAACACACAATAAAAAGGGGAAACCATAAATAAAGGTAGGTTTTTAATTTTCACAGACGGGTTTGAGTGTTGTCTCCCCAGACATGGGCAAGGACCAAAATGTGGTTTAAACCAGAGCTAAAACCTAGCAAGCTTTATAGGTACAGCCTCGTAGCCATCCTTAAAAAAGCCATCACAACCCAAACTCAATTTCTCATTCCCCACGGAATCCTTCATTGTCCATTCTTTATCACTTTTATTAAAGCTCATCTTTATTATTTCTACTTTATATTCATTTTCAGTAATATCAATACTTTTTAACCTATAGTCCTTATAACATTTCCAATTTTCATCAGTCCACATATATCATAAGGATAGTACGTAACTATACGATGTGGAAATAAATTCTGGATAGTATATTCAGTATTATTAGTGATATATTGTAATTCAAATTGTCATCCGTTTCAATAATTGATTTATGTACAATTATTGAACTGGAATGTGGATTTAAACAGGCTAGCTGGGAGTAGTTTTTTTTATGATTATACATAAATTTTGAATTCATTTTCTTTGAAAACGAAAGTGCAATCGTTGTTTAATTTATTTATTAAATTAAAAATAGAAAAAAAAATAATAGTTAACTTTCAATACTGTAAGTAATATTAACATATTCCTGAAAATAAGTGCAACATAAAAATAATAATAATAATTAAGAGCGTGTGTAATATGTTAAATATAAAAAAGTATAGTTAATAGTTAATTTGTGGGATATATACTTCGATTTCTGGAAAGTTGACAATTGAGATTTGACGCACGCAGTTCTACGAGTGGGTTTGTTTTGTTTTTGTTTGCTACGCATTGCACGAAGGAACACACACAGGTACTGCTAGCAGTATACGAAAACGTCATCAGCTTAGGGTTTAGATGCGAAACGGCGTTGAAAGTCGCACCGTAACCTAACCTTGCGACATGCGTGTCGAAATTATTGACTCTTTGATGATACTTGCAGTCAAATCTCTCTCTCTCTATCTCTCTGTTATGTTCTTTTGGGAAGGTACCAACCTACCTCTGTGTGTGAGGCTGTGACTTCTCAGCCTAGGTTTCCTAGCCTTAAGAAATCTACCCCTACTGGTTCATTTTGGTGGCTATGCATTTGTCAACAACGACTCTACCTAGTTCATTATTCTTGAATTGCACTACCATACTTCATAAATAATCAAACCCCATTTGAAATTCCCTTCCCTAAGCCATTAAGAAACCATTCTATAACTGTAACTGTATAAAGTCGTAGTTTCTAAGTAAAGTTTAAGTCTTGCAGATACGGGATTGAAAAGGAGAATTGTAATAAAAGTGGGTCATCGATAAAGGTGTTAATAAGATGAAAGAAGAGTAGGGATGTGAATTATTGAATGCGGAAATAATATGGTAAATGTAAATGGGTGAGTGAGATTGTAGGGCAAGCCCCGTGCAGAGAGAAAGGGGAGGGTATGGTCTGAAGAAGGGTTTGCTGTTGTAGGGTCTGAGTGGGAGGGGGGGCTTTCTGCATAGGTCTCCAAACTACTGACACACCAAGAAAGGACGGGTCATGTGGATGTCTGGTGAGTGAGTGTTTTATTATTATATATATTGTAGTAGTAATAGTAATTCTGACTTTTTGATGGCAATTAATGTTTTCACCTTTCTGTACTCTATTCTACGTTCCCCTACCTCCTGCTGAATCAAACATTGCATGGAGTAGAATTAGTAGCAGTACTTGTGTACTCCAAAAGCTGGGGTGACATCTAGGTTTTACTGTTTATGAAAATTACCACACTGTAATCCCAGGTTAATGTCAGGGTAAATTTGGGAGTGTACACGTCCTCGTACCCTCCCCACCGGACTCCACCAATAATTCAAACACAGTGCATGCATAGTGACAGTAGTGAGTAGTAAAAATTGGAATTTTGTGCGGCTGGCACACACTGGATCTTCCCTCAGTGGTCCCACTTTGATGCCCTTTGACGGTGGATGGAGGAGGTGGTGATGCATCAAACGGCCAACGTTGTATGAGAGATGGGAGTAGAGAGGGTATTTTTGAGTTCAAGGGTTGTTTTGTGTGTAAGGTGTGAGGTGAAGCGGGAATGAAATGAAATGAATGTTGAGTTGAGCCGTGTATGGCACGTGTTGGTATGTGTGGAGGTGTCACAGCACTACACAACTAACAAGGTGGTGTGCATGGGGACTGCGTCATCTCTTAGGTTATCCTCTTCCCTCTCACCTATTGCTGCCATCTCATACATCATCAACCTTTAGCGGTTCAACAATTACTACTTAATCACATATTATTCTTCATTTTTATATTGATTATTTTCTTTAATACTAGATAATAACTTATTTTCTTTAATACTCCATCTCTCTCTTTCTCTTTTCTTTATGCTAATTTATTGTAATCCAAGTATTTTATATGATTATTATACATTGTGAAAGGAATATTCTTCAGCTCAAACTCAAATCCCTTTCATGCAAACATGATTTAAAAATTACACTGACAAAACTCTGATTTTAAAATTAAATGAACTAGTCCTAAAACGATTTCAAAATTAAAAATAATAAAATTTGAAGGAGAAAAATAACCTAAAGTCAGAGTTTGAAGCATAAAAATCTTAGATTAGAGTTTAACTACTTTTAAAATTAACGATGGTGAGACCAAATTGTACACAATTCAAATTTAGATAATGAAAAGTGCAAATGAGACGGAGATTTGAGTTGCTGAAAGATTTTTATGATTTAAATATAATAATTGTTAAAGACGTTGATTTTTAACCTTTAAAAGCGTAATATTTAATTCTCCGAAGTTCTGATGCAGGAATTGCGTTTGTTGTTTAGTGGTTGATCTTTACCAGCTTTGGCAATAGTGTGAGTGATATGTTAAAAGAATAATAGAAATGATTAATATTGAAAAAAATATGAAATGATTAATGATTAGTTAGATAGTTAGGGAGAGAGGGGAAATAAGAGGTGGCAGTTATGGTGGTAAAAAGTGTATAGTTATTGTGAAGTAGTAAATGATGGGTTTAGGTTTGATTTGTTTAATTATTGGTAGTAGATGTAGATGTAGACGGTAATTGGCGTCACTATTCTCCTTCGAAAAGCACCACCATATATAAATATGCAGACGAAGCAGGCCTTCCCTTTTTGTACAAATTACACATATACAGACACACAGAGAGAGAAAGAGGGACAGATCTCTCTCAAGGCGTTTAATTGCAGAGATCTTTTGGGTTTCTCGATATAAGGGAGGGAGAGAGAGAGAAGAGAAGATCGAAAGAGCTATCCCTGCCTCTCTGAATATATCTCCTTTTATCTGAATCCATCCCTTGAGTTTGTCTCTTAGCCTTATTTTCGTTTGATCCCATGCCCCTCCACCAAAATTCGTTTGTCTTCTGTGCCACCTTCAGATTCATCAAAACAAACAAAACTTGTTTTTTCCCTACCTTTCTCTCCCTTTGAGAAAAGCGATAGAAAGGGATCCATTCTCTGTATATTCATATATATTCCTCAGCTGTAGCTCTCACTCTGTAAAGATGGGTACTGGCTGGAGGAGAGCCTTCTGCACCCGCGACCCAGCTTCTACCATATCGGATAAACAGCCCGGAAGCCCAAGCCCAGGCCCCAGCCCGAGAAGCTGTGCCCGCTTGGGTTTTCTCTCCGGAGGAAGCAACCCTTCCACCCCACGCTTGCGCTGCACTACAATACAAGAATCCGCTTCTCAAACAGTTACTGTAAACGAGAGCCCCAGAGTTGAAAGCAAGAACAACATCTCAAGAGCAACCAAGTCTCCGAAAACGGTTTCACTCTCAAATCCATCTTCACCGCGTTCTCCTCTGAAGCTCTCCCTCTTCAAGAACAGTTTCAAATTCAGGGTATGTTACGTTGTCTCTGTATGCGGTGATAAATTATAAGAAATTAGTTGTGGTGTGAATGATTGTGATTTCTTGTGGTTGAGCAGAGTAGCTGTGGAATTTGCTTGAACAGCGTGAAGACGGGACAGGGTACGGCTATTTACACTGCGGAATGCGGTCACGCGTTTCATTTCCCGTGTATCGCAGCGCATGTACGCAAACATGGTAGCCTGGTGTGCCCCGTCTGCAACGCCACGTGGAAAGACGTGCCACTACTCGCGGCGCACAAGAACCTCGCTGCACAATCCGCCACGCAAAACGACGTCGCCCAAAGGACCACCCAAAATCCCAATGCTAACGTCAAAAAGCCCACAGAAAACACATCCCCCGTTTTCAAGACCTACACCCACGTGGAGCCCCCACCCAAGCATTCCGATTCGATTCGCTCCTACCACGACGACGAGCCGCTTCTCTCTCCCACCTCAGGCGCAAGGATCATTCCTATTCCAGAAGCCGACGAGAATGCCGAAGAAGACGACGAAGACGAAGACGCCGGCGAGTTCCAGGGCTTTTTCGTCAATACCAAGAATTCCTCCTCCTCAAAATCCTACTCCGATTCGTTCCAAACAACTGAAGGAGATTCCAGAACAGTTCAGGTCAAACTCATGCCGGAGTGCGCCGTTATCTCGGCTACCCGAACGCACGAGACCTACGCTTTGGTCTTGAAAGTGAAGGCTCCACCGCCGCCGCCTCCACCACGGAGCAGCGCGGCGCCATCGCAGCGTGCGCCGATAGATCTCGTCACCGTGCTGGACGTTGGTGGAAGCATGACCGGCGCGAAGCTGCATATGCTAAAGCGCGCGATGCGTTTGGTTATCTCTTCGCTCGGCCCCGCTGACAGGCTCTCGATCGTTGCTTTCTCCGGCACATCGAAACGGCTCTTACCGCTGCGCGTAATGACAGCCCAAGGACAGCGCGTGGCTCGACGCATAGTTGACAGGCTGGTGGCGGGTCAAGGGTCGAGCGTAGGCGACGCGTTGAGGAAAGCGACGAGAGTGTTAGAGGATCGCAGGGAGAGAAACCCGGTGGCGAGCGTGATGCTGTTATCGGACGGTCAAGAAGAGAGGGTTCAGAATCAGAGGGGTAACAGTAGCGGTAGTCAGAGGAAGTCGTCGAGCCACGTGTCGTCGACGCGGTTCGCGCATATCGAGATTCCGGTTCACGCTTTCGGGTTCGGGGCGAAAAGCGGTTACAGCCAGGAACCGGGGGAGGAGGCGTTTGCGAAGTGCGTGGGTGGGCTTCTGAGCGTGGTGGTACAGGACTTGAGGATTCAAGTGGGGTTCGAGTCAGAGGCAGTTGAGATGAGCGCGATTTACTCGTGCAGTGGAAGGCCCAGTCTGCTGAGCTCAGGGGCGGTGCGGTTGGGTGACTTGTACGCGGAGGAAGAGAGGGAGCTGCTGGTGGAATTGAGAGTTCCCGCGTCGTCAGGAGCTGGGACCCACCACGTGATGGCTGTACGGTGCCTCTACAAGGACCCTGCTAGCCAGGAGATCGTATACGGTAGGGAGCAGGGTCTTCTGGTCCCGCCGCCTCAGAGCCTGCGTTGTTCCGGTACTAGGATCCAGAGGCTCAGGAATCTCTTCATAACCACCCGAGCCATTGCAGAGTCCAGAAGGCTTCTTGAGCACAACCCTGACTTCACCAGCGCGCATCATTTGCTTGCCTCCGCGCGTGCACTTCTCATGCACTCCAACGCCGCTTCGGCTGAAGACTACATTCGCGCCGTGGAGGCTGAGCTGGCAGAGCTTCACTGGCGGAGGCAGCACGAGCAGCTTCAGCAGCAGCAAATTGTGCAACAGCGGAGAAGAGGGAATGAGAGAGAGGTGACTTTGGTGGACGAGAATGGCGAGCCGCTTACACCCACGTCGGCTTGGAGAGCCGCCGAGAAGCTGGCTAAGATGGCAATGATGAAGAAGTCTTTGAACAGAGTGAGCGACTTGCACGGCTTCGAAAACGCTAGGTTTTAATTTTCTTTTTTTAAATTATGTTTTCTTTTTATTATTTTAAAATGTAGAGGCATATGCGAGAGAGAGAGAGAGAGAAGGTAAGAAAAGGGGAATGGAATGGGGACAAGGTGGTAGCAGACGGCGCGGCCCTTTCTGCATTGGAAGATGACCACAGAAGAAAGGGTATGGCCCACCCTTCAAATGGGAGAAATTCATTGGATGCATCCTCCATCATGTCTTTCTGTCTTGTGCCTTTTATATACACTCTTGTTTTCCATTTTAATCATTTGCTTTTCAACCACACCACCCAGAACAAATCTAAACTCCGCTGCTGCCATCTTCAGATTGGTAGTTTATGATATGAAAGGGTAGTAGACAACACTAGAAAGTTGTAAATGCCATTCTAGTACTAATCTATAAAGTCTCTCTCTTTATGCTTGGCTTTTCGGAAGTCGATGATACTGTCATGTTTAAGATTTGTGTTGTCGTTTTAATGTAGTGGGTTTGTGCGGCTAATAATTAAGTAGCGGACTACGAACCACCCTAAAATGATCTTTTGGATGAAAAACATGGCAGAAGACAGAACTTAATGATGAACAAATGATTACGTTCCATGGCAGCATGATGCTTTTTCAGTTTTTTCCATCTTTCATCCAAGTACCCTTACCTTGGCGATTCAGAAATCAAATTTGAAGGGGCCCAAAGTTAAATGCAATCATAAGCGTTACACTGAGGTACGTGACAAAATAAAATAAAGGAAGATAGAAGGTGGTAAAAGAAGGGGGAAAATAAGTAAGTAGTAGTAGTAGGTCCTTATACCTTGGAGATGAGATAAACCTAATCCGCGAGTGACGGAGATTATTATCTGGTGCGCTTATGGGTAGTGAAATTTATACCTGGAAAAAGTAATGGCCGGGGAGTCCAAAAATAAAAATGGTCTGTGTCAGGAAGCTTAGCTTGTTGGGATGGACAACAAATTTCCAGCTACTTGGTGGGGTCGGAAGTAGATATGGAGATTATTAGATAGGTAGGCAAGGGTGAGTGATTCAATGGAGAGATGAGGGGCCATTTTAGTTAGTTAGCATCAAAGGAGGATCTGGAACAGAGATGTCAGATGTGGAGCCCAAATGGGAGTCTCAGTTGTCGAATCCATCACCATCTGGCCGTCTTGTTCTTGGTCCAGTGGTGTTATGGTTTATTCTTGGTAGTGTTACTGGGAGTAGGAGTAGGAGGAGGAGGAGCTGCCACAAACAACAACAATACACAATCCAGGCCTACGCCACCAAGGGGCGTGCTTTTTATGTCAGTTCCTGTTGCGCTATAAATAATCCATGGGCTGCAACACCCTACCTATCAACCCTTCATATCTTATATATCCACTAATCCAATTATAGCACTACTCTTTCTTTGCCCTCTGTTTATAACATGGGGTGTATTAGAGGGACTGAAAAACAAAGAAAACCAAGAAAAAGAGGGTCTGTTTTGATTAAGAAGATTAGGAAGAGGATTTCAGGAGTTGAAAAAAACAAGAAAACGAAGAAAAAGAGGGTGGGTTTAGATTAGGAAGATTAGTGTGTGGATTTGATTAAGTGGAAAATGAAAGAAAATAATTAAAAATGACGAGAAGTGAACCAAAAGTTTATGATTTGATTAATATAATAAATTTTAAAAAATATATATAAAGTGATATATTCAATAGATTGACCAAATTCTCCCTATTGTTATAAATTAATGTTAATTAAATATTAAATTATTTTATAATTTTTAATATTATTATTATTTTAAATATTTTTTAATAATATTATTTTTATTAGCATATTTATTTAATGTATATAATTAACAATAT
>Ga0123340_1007029_pt1 | contig 10744 bp, 8 predicted proteins | sample SirMexnodulemix_FD_89961 | JGI IMG/M metagenome (GOLD analysis project Ga0123340, IMG submission 89961) | Root nodule microbial communities of legume samples collected from Mexico - Siratro Mexico nodule mix | ecosystem: Host-associated > Plants > Roots > Nodule | place: Mexico: Nepantla... | reverse complement strand
TATATATATAAAATAATTTGTTGCAGATCAAAAAATACATGTATATACATATATATCAAATAATTAAACTTAAAATTAAAATCCAGTAATATAAATTAAATTTTATATTTTATTTAAATTTAATTAACTTTTTTTCCCATTTTAAATAGGCCTAAACTCGTTTGTTTGTCTCTCAACCCAAGGACCAGATAAAAGAACAATTACAAATCATTTAAAAAATAAGCAGTATTAACTCAATACTTTATTAAGTAGCTCATAAGAATGGATTCTTGTACGTGTACTCTTTTAAATATATGTGCATTCGGTCTAGTGTTTAGTCTTATAAAATTAAGAAGTTTTAATCTAAGATTAATATATCATTATCCAAATACTAACCAATATTTAACATGTTTTCAGTGAAAATATATATTAAAGCTTATTATTAAATATCCAACGTCAATGAATAATTAATACTGTTGTTGACATCAACATTTGATTTTTTTTAGAAATTAGAAATTAGGTAACATTAGTTTTGAAAAAAACAAATGTAAAAATAAAACTTCTATATAAACTCAAACACAATTGCACCATTAAAACAGAACTGCTTTCTTGGTTAAATCATCCGCTAAAATGGTTTCAACCTAACATTAGAAGTCGGTAAGATTGCTGTCACTCAAATTATAAAACGTAGAGAGCAAAAGTGCTGGGATTATTAACTCAAATAATCACCTCAACAAAACTTCCTAGAAAGTATTCATCATGATAGTAATCTTCTACGAAGATCAAATCCCTGAAATTGTACTTTTCAATTACCGTAACCGATAAATGGTGCAAATTTGGAAATTTAGTGTCCTAACTAGGAATGCCTGATAAAAGCATTTTCAGTGTTTCATATGTCATAAAGACAATGCCCACACTGGGAACAACCTTATAGTACTCAGGCAGAATTCCTCTGTACAAACCTCGTACCCCTTCGGTTTGAATTATGCGCCCAAATGCCCCAAACAAGCCAGTGTTATAGACACGAGCTCGACCACCAGCACCCTCTAATTGCATCCTACGCCTAACAAGATCCAAAGGAAATGTTGCTGCAAGTTGCATGAGACATCAAACACAATCTTAGATAATGCCATAACGACCACAAAAAGACATGGAGTATTTTCTTATCTAACTATTATACTGAAAATGATTATTTAATTGGTAAATGCAATCATGGAAAGGCATTACTGGAGCACATTCTTTCAATGAAAACAGCTCTTTTTAGCTAACCGATGTTCATGGAAGACAGGTTAGCTTACACCACAAGGTGAATTACATCTGCCACTAGGAGTACAAAAATTTCAACAGCAACTACTACAACGGGGAAGGTAGTGTATACCCATGAGATGCTATACCGTAGTAAGAAATAATGCAGGCATGTGATAAAGACTAATATAGTCTGTTAGGCATTGAGACAGGAACAGAACTGTTATGCAAAGCAAGGTTTGCAACAGAATTACACCACACCCCAGTCATCTATTTGATTCTGACAGGGAGAAGAAATGAGACTTCACTTTCAAGTATTTCAAGAGTGATAGCTGTTTCAATTATAATCATATATTGGACTAGTTTTAGCCTAATGAGAAAGGTGTTGTTCACAAGATTGTAGCTAGGTTATAGTGACAATGTTGATTTATCATGTTCTGCAATATCTTGCATGTAACCTTAAGAAAGTTATGCTCAATTACTCAGATTAGTGCGCACCCACCTGTTGATGATGCAATTCCTGACAGACTGCCACAGGCAAGACCAACCACAGCAGTAGAGTCATCAGGCCTACAGTTGGAAGAAACAGAAAATTAATTAACATTTGCAATATCATATTTCATGTTGCACAGGGTAACCTTCATGATAGACTACTCCTAAATTTCACACAATTACAGAAATTCACCTTTGTGATTGCCATACAGAACGTAACCACTCATAAACCGAAAAACTAATAGCTATACTAGGCCCAACACCCTGCATCGTAGAAAATGATTAGTTATGTCAATAATAAGAACACAGCATGATAGAAATTGAGTTAACAGCACATTGTGAGCATACCAACAATGTAGCTCCAAGCCCCTTATACAGACCCAAGAAACCTTCATCTCTACAGATGGTACTGAAAGCATGTGAGATGCCTCGGTAGTACATGGTACTTCTCTGCAAAGGAACAAAATATAAATCTCAATATACAAGATAAGAGTAAACAGAAAATAATTACGAATGGGATTCAAATCAATCAAACAATAAGCACAACTTAAAATATGGCCAAGCCACTCATGCAATGAACAAAAGGTTAGAGAAGTTACCTGTGCTGCAAGTCGCGTCCTTACAAGATCCAAAGGATATGTGGCAGAAGCAGCTGTTATACCTGCCAAACCACCACCCACAAAGTGCACAAGGAGGTTTGAACTTGAATTTCCCCTAACATTCTCCCCCATCAGTGAATGTAATTGCTGCAACAGAACAGATAGATGAAATTATTTCAAGTAACATAACAATAGCTGCCGTAACTTCTGAAGCACTTACAGTATAGAAAGAACACCAGTGATTACATTCTTGTAGCGTTCATAAACATAGAAGTTGACTGCAGAATAAGGAAGACGATGAACAATGGTCACCGTATTGCCTTTCCAAAATGCTCTAAACCCTTCTTCATTGATAATCCGCGATGCCTCACGCCATATACTAGGATTGCTCAAAGCTGCCACCTCAGAATGCATACCTTGCACCTGTCAAAGACAAGACATGTAGAATAGTAAGATAACTACTACTTAAAAGAACTGCATTGGAATCAACAAAAAGGAACGATGGACCTATACAAAACCAATCAACTAAATCTTCAAGATCAAAAGCCAGGCAAGAAAAGTGCAAAAGCTAGACTTATACTATGGCATCATCATAATCACCAAGAACCAGTCATATAACATGGAGAGTGAATAGTGGATTTAATAACACTACTACAGGACCAAGAAAACAACACCAGGAAAAAGAGTATACAAAACAAATAATATGTACCTATACATACACACACTAGAGCATATTTGGTGTTTCATTCATAATTAACAATAAGGGGAGAGAGGCTGCCACAAAGTTTTGAAAAGTGGTGCATTCTCCAAAGAGCTGTAGTCGCAGAAAACATAGTGGCACTAGAGTGAGGTTATTCTGAAATCTCATTTACCAAAACTGATCACCATAACTAACAAACTGTTTTCTAGTTCCTGTTCAATCTTCCTTTCTTCCTTATTATTTTCCCAATAATTATTTTCGGTATCTCTATATTTACGCAATAACATTCCACACAGGCTCGGACTATAATTTTTTTAATAAAATAATACTTTTCAAACATAGAAAAATAGAGTAAAATTACAAGAGCGACAATTAATACAAAAACTAAAGCGTAAAAAGTAAGCTTTAGCACAAACGCATTAAACCAGAAACCAAAACCAATTTCCCCAATTCAGCACAAGCTCGAAAACACCAAATAGGTCAAACCACATTCCAAAGAAGGTCACAACAAAATTAAAAATGATACAACAAAAATCAAATAAAGCAAAAATATTTTTCATGAATTAATTAAAAATATAAGAAACCTGAAAGAGGATAGTGAGGCGCGCAAGGGGGGCAGTGCAGGTTTTGCTAAACGCGCCGGCGATGCCGCCGGCGAGAAGCTGATGCAGCGTGCCGAGCTGGTGACTGTTCTGCGCCAGAAACTTAGCGGCGACGCCGTCGGTCTTGAGGGTTCTCTGCCCCCCTTCCATCGCCATTCCCACGCGCGCTTCCATTCTTACACGCGACCCTTCTGGCAATACGAATCACAGCGTTTGTTCTTCTGAGACAATTGGCTGTGCTCTGATTTCGTGCGCCGTCACATCGGAATAGAGTGGATTGGGGTGGTCGGAGAAGAAGAAGAACATGGAACGAGTTGAATTGAAGAAGAGGGGAGGGTTTTGTGGTGAAATTGGCGAGTTTGGAAGCTGTACGGGAAAACCCTTTCCGCCTTGGAAGTGTGTGGTTGTTGGAAGTTGGAAAAAACTAGGGTTTTCTATTTTATTTGTTTTTGATTTTGTTTTTCTTTTTTTGTGGTTTCGTTTATGTACGTCGCTTTCGAAGGGTGACTGGGCTTGTGGGATTTGGAGTGTACGAGGCTGATCTTGAAGAAGAAGTCACATTGATGGATAAACTCGACATTTCTTTTGTATATACCATTTTTTATTTACTAAAATACCTCAATTCCCTAATATTTTACCTAAATATATTAGATATTTTGCATGGTTTATATATGGTTATTTGTGGTTCAGACATGGATAGTCTTCAAAGTTTTTATTAGTTTAATGAGTTTGCTAAAGGTGAAAAATGTTAAACTTCATAAGGTTATGAGAGAATATCAATTAAAAATTATACATTATAACTTTCAAATTAGATACTTAATATAAGCACAATTTACCTCTCAATATTATATTTTTATTTTAATATGGTCAGTATATACAAGATTATTACATTGAGTATATCATTTTCTTTGAGGAAAGAAGCTTAACAGTCAATTGTTAACACAAAATCAAATATACTTTATTGAAAGTTTTGATACAAAAGACAAGAGAGAAATACTGGTTCATAATGAATTCTTTTTTAGACACCTATAAATAGAAATTGCACCATGTTAATGAAAGATTGATAGTTGAACAAGATTAATTATCGTGTATACACTCACGATGCTTTCATTCTTTCAAGATTCTTACTGCTTAACAAAGCTATTAGTTAGATGACTTTAAAAAAGAGTGATCTTGTTATAGCAAAATTAAATTTGATTATGTGTTCAAACAACAAAGTGTTAAACATAATTTGTATAAGCATCGGGTTTTATCAAATGCAAGTGTCTTATTTAGCTTCACAAACGTAAGTATTATGGTTCAACAAATGCAAGTGCTCTACATGTACTTTTCGTTTGATAAGTAAAATTTGTTTGACATACGATAAGCCTTAAGCATTTATAGGACATATTGAAGACTTATAAATTCTTATTCTTTATGCACAAGGAGTGTTCATCTCTTTGTTTCATTAGATATTGCTTTGATGTGTCCACATCAAGATCTTTTGAAGAACATGCTTAAAGTTAATCGACACAAGCAACATTTTTAAAAAGGCAAAATGTCAATGTTGTAGAGTCAAGTTGTGTCAAACCTTATGCTTTAGTAAAGCATAAGGAAGCCACCAACGCTAGGCTTGATAAGTCATGGTGTATTAAAAGAGTTACATAAAGAAGCTATATGCATTTTGTGAGAATCAGAAAAAACACAAGAAGGGATGGTTGAATTGTGTTTTAAAAATTTTCTCACTTTTTGCAAGTAAATTGGATACTTAATAGTTAGACAAACAAGTTTAGTATTTGGTTAGACAAAACCAACAAGGATTTTCACAAACTTAGTTTAAAAAAATTCACCTTCTAAAGTTAGCTATAGGAAAATAACATGCAATGTACAAAGAGGTTAATGAAAGAGTTTACACAATATTTTTGTACTGGTTCATCAGATAGCATATATTATGTCGAGTTTATTACCAACCAATCAAGTTCCACTGATCAAACTACTACTGCAAAGTACAAATAAGTATTCTTTAACAAATTATTCTTGACTCAACGCAAGTATTCTTTTAACAAGTCTCTCCTAACACAACCTAAGTATTATCTCTACAATCCACTCCTAGATTAACATAAGTATTCTTTCTACAAGACACTCTTGGCTCAACACAATATTCTTTCTACAAGTTACTCCTGGATCAAGACAAATAAATGATGACTTTCATGATTTTGATTTAGAAAAAATGTGCAAAATATTAAGGACTACTTCTAATTAAATGATGAGCATATAAATGAACTAAATAAGACTCTAAACAGCTTAGAAGATTTAGAAATTTAAAGCTAAATAATACATGTTAAGACCGCATTCAAAACTATGACAAGCAAAACATGTTATAGAGTTTTCTAAACACGTGAAATTGATTCAAGACAATTGGAACAAATAATTGAATGAATTAAGAATAAAATTAGGCATAGAATATATAAGGAAAGTAAACTAAACTAAAGTTAAAGGAAATATGAACAAGACTTAAAACTAAGACAAGAAAGAAAGAAATGATGATTTATCTCTTGAAGACCTCCATGTCTAGCTCTGATGCTAAATGATGGAAATCACCTTCTTCCAAAAAGCAGAAGACGAAAACAATTCTTAAAACTTTTTCAAGTTTCTTGAGAAATTCGGATTTCTCTTCTCCTAAGGAAGGTTCCATGGAGAAGAATAAGGAGAAGATTACTTCCATGTATGACCTCAAGAACAAGAAGAGAAACCTATAAGAAAATCAATTCTGATTCAACAAAAAGTTAGTTGTACATGCACCAAGGGGTCTTATTTTTATAGAAGCCTAGCCCTTGGCATTTTGTGATACAAAGAATGTTAGACTAAATGAGTTGCAAACTGGATGTCCAAGGGGAGTGAAGGAATACCCCCAAATTAGCCTAAAAATGGCTTATCCCATGTGACGTGGGACTTAATGCTCCATTCTCTCTTCTTCCCTTACCTTGATTGGATTTGACTAGGGTTCCTAGGATTCTTGATCATCCAAACAAGGCTTAATTAGGGTTCAAATCAAGTCCACATATATCTCTACAGATTCCTACAAAATACAGAGGAAATGTACACCTTGATAAGTGTCAATTTTGAGTATTTTTTATACATGAGAAAACATGAGTATTTGTAGGTTTAAGTGTTTTTTAAGATAGTAATTACCCCTAATTTGAGAGTTTTTGGATCTAAATTTAGATTTTGAGTACTGAGTTAAAGGAAATTATTTGACCTCAATTATTGTGAAATTTCAGGTATAAAAGAATGAAAAAAATGAGAGATTGGAAGATTCATGAAGAAGAGAACTAAAAAGTTTAAAATTTGATGAGCCCAAGCGAAAAGTCATTTAACCTAGCCCCGAAAATGAGTTTAAAAGGGGGATTTTAGGTTTTCTGAGGAGATTGAAACCTGAGGGGACGAGAGCAGCCGTTAAGAACGAAGTCAATTCATCAATTCTTCTTCTTTTCTAGCAATCTTCCTTTCCTTAGGTTGGAATGGCTACCATGAGTAGCTAAATCTTCATCTTTGGGATTGAATGTAATCTTTTGAACTCATTTTTATTTTGGTGATATTTATATATAATATTCAGTTTCTACTCAATTGGTATTTTCATCTTGCGCTTATTGCTAGATTTTATCTTATCAATAGAGTCTTGATTTTAATTATTGAATTTAACTGGAAAGTATTTTTAAGTTTCTGACCTAGATGAAAATACTCAATATATTGGAATATTAGAAATTTCAATGTATTGATTGCGTATAACATTTGTTCTTAATGTTGGGTAATTTACTAAATAGCTGACGAATCCGTGTTTAGGAAACTTCTTAATGAATTTCATGTCAAAGAAATCGATATGAATGACTTTTGTATGTGCATCAATAGTGAGTAGTTATGGATATTGTATATTCTTATCAAACCCAAAATATGAATGAGGGAAATAGATGAAGTTCAATCCAAGAGTTTTTCTAGATCTTTTAAACCACTTTTGATACTCGTTAATTTATTTTGCAATTGCTCTTTTATGTTAGTATGTTATTTAAACCAAATCATTATCAAATCATCATTGAAATTTTATTTGCTTAGTGAGTAGTGAAAGCTGAAATTTTGAAGAAAAATTGTTCTCTGTAGGATCAACATTCGTACTTTAAAAATCTATATTACTTTTGACTCAGTATACTTGCCGAAATAGGTAATCACACTTATACAATTTATATAGAACTAAGAAGAAAGATGAAAATCCTAGTGTGTTATTCTTCAAATATATTCTTTTTTGAAAATTCATCTTCGTCTCTCCTCTTAACCAAAGGTTTTGTGACTAGATGATTTCTATGAAGTAAATCAAGGATTAACCTTCTAAGGTGGAATTGAATAAGTATTTTAGTTATTTCGTAGAGGGATTGTGATGGAATACACCCTTACCACCTTAGTCATAGAATAAAGAGGATAAAGAGTCAAAGGATTTATCAAGAGTTTTCAAAAGATTAGGCTGAGCATGTTTGGGCCTCCTTTTGGGCCCAAATGCAACCTTAAAGAGATTACTCTAGAGATCATGGAGCATCAAGATGAAGTCCTTTACTTGACTGCTTCATCCTACACCTCCAAGCCTTCTCGAGGCACCTCCAAAACCTGAAAAAATACCAACTTTACCCTTAAGAAGTTTACAATTTTATCCTTTTGCTAAATAAAAGACAAAATAGTGAAATTGGAGGTGGGAGGTAGGGGTCGACGGTGATGAGGTGCAAGGGTAGACTGGTCTCCTTCTGTGGTGGTGTGCGTCGGCGGCGACAGAGGAGTGAGAGTGCGGCGGCGCGACAAAGCAGGGGTGTTAGAACGTCGTGCAATGTAAGTTGGGGTGGGTTGAGGTTGTATTACGGAACACTTATTCCAGAATGTATTTTGGTTTTTACGAATGAATTACGAAACACAGTTTTCTGGAATGTAAAATTTGGGGGTGCAGTGATGTTATTCCAGATTCAGAGGATAGTTGCAGAATGTCCTGTTCCACAACCCATTTTGTACGACATGCAATACACCCCCAAATCGCAAACCACATTAAATCCTCTCAAATACTCTACAAATCCAAAAATACATCATACATACCTCAAATAATCCTCAAATGTGTTGCTATTGAAGGTTCACGGAATGAAAATGGCCAACAAATCAAACCACGTAATGATGGTTGTGTTTTGGAGGTGGTGTTGCAGAGCTGAAATGAAGAAAGCTTCATAGAGAAAGGAATATGAGGGTTTTAGGATAAAAGGGTATTCGGGTCTTCATAATAACATTTTAAGGGTATTTTGGTTTGAAATGAAAAATTGGGAGGTGCCCACAAGAAGTGCTTGGAGGTTTAGGAAGAAACAGTCCCTTTACTTGTATAAATGTTTAGAATAATTTGGACTATGTATTTGGGTTAAGAAGAATAAAGTTTAGGCCTTGTATTTGGGGTTAAAATATGATAGTATACTCTATCTAGGGTTGTATTTGGGCTTCCTAAAGTCAAATGCAAACCTTAAAACGTCCAAGGCTTGAAGTTGGTGCACAAGGAGCTGCACACAAAGCAAGGAACATATTAAACATGTGCTAAATTTAAAAAAGAGACATGAGAAGTGTGAAGGCCACATGTCATGCTCTTATTGGCTCTTCTAGATCTAGAATTTTATTTTTGAACTTTAATTTTCTGAATTTAGCTCCACTTTGGACTAACCCTAGCACTATAAATAAGTGTGCTAGCCTATTGTATTTTCATCAGGGAATGAGTAGAGAAATGTTGCCCAAATTCAACTTCACTTGTTCTTGTGATTGCCTCTAGGTTAGTTCCTCTTTTGAGTTTAACCTAGTCACCTTGTAAGAGTTGGTCTCACCTCTATTGCATCTCTTTTTTTCTCTATATCACTTCATCCAATCCATGAATTATACACTACATTCATTACTTTTGTTGCCTCCTCCGTACTTTATTTAATGTAAAACTTCAAATCAAACAAGGAGCCATGGCGGTTTTTTCTTCCTCAAGGTGACAATGGGAGCACTCTTCTTATCAATGAAATCTAGTAATTTAATTATAGTGGTGGGAGGAGAAGAACAAAAAATAAAAAAATTTAAGTAGAAGAAGTTGTGATCATTATTAAAGAGATGAAAACCAAAGGAAAAAGAGAAAAAAGCAATATTTAATAAATGCAAAGAAGAAGGTTAATAACAAAGAAAGTTGTGATCATTATTAAAGTTTGTCTTCTATAAATATATATTAGTTTGAAGAGTAAGTTACAATTAGACTTAAATGGTGAGAAAAAAATATGTAAGTTTTTAGTTATTTAAGCCATGTAAGAATAGTGTAATCCTGTATATCATTTAATTTTGTATATTAAAAGATATGAAGATAGAGAGGGAATGATTGATATATATTTTTAGTTGTGAATAAATATTGAGGAAGTAAAGAATATAAAAGTAATGTAATGTAAGATATAATGGTATAATCAATTATTCCACGAATGCATTGATCCATGATTAGATTTATTCTTTTTGACTCTAATTTTTAGCTTTCAAAAAATGTAGTAACTTAATAATATATAATTATAAAAGTGAAAGTGTAGAAATAAGGCAAATTAAGGTATATCGACAAAGAGAAGAATTTTCTTCCTTATTTTGGTTTAGGATAGAACAAAAGGAAGTTATTTGAAGACTTGAAAAGCTGGTTACATGCTTAAAAGAGGAGTTACTCACGGAGACAAAAGTTATGTTAAACGCGGAAATTGAAACAATTGTGTAAACGTGTCTATCTACAAATGGCGACAACTGGGTTTCTACCAAAGCGTAGTGTAGGAGCCACATAAGAAAAATAACCAATAAAGATTTGTCTATATATAGAATTTGGATGTAATTTTTTAAGGATGAAAAAACTCTATGTACTACACGACACAAACATGGAGATGACAATAAGAACACATGAATACCATTCTTCTTTTTCAACAATTTATAGTATTTCATATGCAACTAATTATTATTTCATTCATAATTTCTTCTCTACTTTCAAATAACAATTGTTTATAGTGTTTATTCATTGTATTTTATAATTCATGTTATCATGTTATTTCCAAATTTTCTCAATAATTGATCTCATTTATATT
>Ga0123340_1007028_pt1 | contig 10744 bp, 2 predicted proteins | sample SirMexnodulemix_FD_89961 | JGI IMG/M metagenome (GOLD analysis project Ga0123340, IMG submission 89961) | Root nodule microbial communities of legume samples collected from Mexico - Siratro Mexico nodule mix | ecosystem: Host-associated > Plants > Roots > Nodule | place: Mexico: Nepantla... | reverse complement strand
TATATAAGCTTTATAATCAGGCTTTTAAATACAAGAATAGAATTTTAATGTATTTGATGATTAACTTGCTTAAATTCTAAGAGAACCCAAGAGTTGCAATGCAAAAAATAGTAAATATATTTGGTGTGATAATTGGAATGTAAACTAAAATTATTTTACACAATTTTTTACTATATTTCTTAATTCTTATTTGACTTGTAATAGTAAGTCATTGAACAAAATATCTGTTTACTTAATATGTTTGATTCAAGTTTAAATAGCATCTCCTTATAAAATCCATAACCTAATTCGTTCACCAATTGGTATGTATGAAAAATATTACTTAATGCACAAAGACAACATGTATAGTTGTCGCTTTAACATTCAATACAAAATAAACCTTACAAAAGTTACAAAGTTCTTTCAACATAGGACAATACACAGGACTAAAACACCGTTATCACAAATACAAAAGTATAGAAAAAAAAAATGTGTTTTGATTCCTTATAATTTTAAACAATTTTGGGTGTTAGTTCCTGTTCTTTTAAGTTGATGAATTTGATCCTCAAATTTTACAAAATATAAGGATTTAGTCCCTGTTCTTTCAGGTTGATGGTGTTAGTGTATTGAATTCCACATTGTGAGATAGAAAATAGTTTTTTAATTGGTTATAAATTGTCACAAAATATATATATATATTTAAACATGTTTTGATGAGTTTTAACTACCACGATATAATCTATTTTTGCGCTAGTCTCTTCTTTCTATGAAAACCATCTTAGCTTAAAAAATAATCTAAATAAAATTATGCGAAACAAAAATTTGAAATTCTCATTATCGTCGAAACATAAACTTTTTTATTCATGACATTCAAACAAATAGAAACAAAATTTTAGGATGAGAATTTCCTACAAGATGTTAGTGTCAACCATTAGATAATAGTGATTAAGGGATGTTATTGATCATAGCATTGACTAGGTCATTCACAACATTCGTGATACTAAGGTTGGATGTAGTAATGCACATGTCAAAACAACTAAAGGAATACATACCTTAACGATGAAGATGTTGTTTAACTTATGGTGAGAAAACACATTACAAATATGGAGTCAGTGATCAAAGGCAAATAAACTCAACATCATAGTGACAATATTTCAAAGCTTTTAGTTTTGAAGAATGAGATTTGTATATACCACTTCAATGAGAAGATGAAGCTTATTAACATTATTGGATTTATGACAAGACAGATGGAATGAAGGTTTTAAGCTAATTTGAAAATAATGCATTATTTGTTTTTGAATGTTTGTTAAATTGCAAGTTTTTGTGTCTAAGTGACCCTCAATGCAAATAGTGGTGAAAATCTAAGTTACCTTTTGCATGCTCACTTCACTATTTGTAATTGAGACATATATAAGAGTCAAAACTCAAACAAATCGGGGTATTGTACTTCAAATTTTGTGCTGGTTTATAAACAATGAAAGAAAAAAATTACCAGCTTTGGTGTGTATACTACGGCAGTCCAAAGCTGCAAGTAAATGATAATCAAGTTTTGGGGCTTAAAATAGTAAAAATGTGTAGGGAAGAAAACACAGAGCATTACATGTCACCGATAAAGATAATGAGTAGGGAAGAAATTCACTTATTTCTTATAGTTAAAGATCCAAATTCACTGATTTTTAAAATATGGAGTCTAAAAACTTTGACAGAAAAGCACATTTCTTTCTTTTGCAAAAACATAATGTCATTCCCCAATTCTCGATTTCCCCTAATACAAAATCTATTACATTATGGAATTCCCTACTTTGTTCCACAAGCACATAACACACAGAAATATTATTATTGCCCAACACAGTCCTACAACACAAAGCAAAATCAAACCCGTTCTTCTCTCAGCGACTACTTTCTTCTGCACGTTGCAAACTTCTTTTCTTGTCACTTCTACTTGTTGCTTAGTCTCATCAATACATTCCTCTTCTGCGTCCTCCTCTACATCATCTACCCGTTTAAAAAATTTGCACGACTTGGGTTTCTACAAAATCAGAGACAATTCCAATTACTTTTAATATAAATTTCACAAACAAAAACAAAACACAAAATTCCAATTAGGACATCTCGAAAAGCTTCCTCCATGGATTTCTTAGTCTAAATCATGAGATGAAAATGCCACGATTGAAGCTGATGTATAGCTATTGCGTAATGAACACTGATTCCATTAGTCTCGTCACGATGTCGTGCCTCAATGAATCCTTTGTCTTAGTTAATTAGGATTCTTTTTTAGAAAAAAAAAAGTTTGCATTCAAGCAAAACATTTGTTTCTTCCACCTAGTCAAGTGAATATATGCGACATGTCGAGTTATACGATGTTAGGTAAGAGTGACTATTTACAAATTATGTAAACTAAAAAAAGCTTTAAACTTTAATTTATGAAGGAAAAACAAACGTGATCCAAATATGAGAAATCAAAAACATTTGAACGGACAATTATATCTAACAATTAACTATTCCACTAAAAAAAAGCAGTTAACAGTCAACCTTTACATTTTACTAAGCAACTGTATAAAGATCGTATTCTGGTTGTGGCTGATGCCCACTTCCTTCAGCTAAAAAAAATTAAAACAACAATCACTCCACTCAGTTCCGACAAACAACTGTGTTCAACCAATATTTCCGCAGTTTGACAGGAAATGATGGACGAGGAGTCCACAGAATTTTTCCCTTAGAATAATCAGATCATTTTAATTCTCTTGCATTAGTTTGCATTTAAAAAAAAAATCAATTAAATAAGGTTAAAACTTAAAATCATGCAATCTCTCTCTCTCTGTAATATATATGATATGCTTGAGCTGGTTTGACTTGAATCTATGAATACACAAGGACAAGAAATTGAATGTCTGCGAACATAGCCACACAATTCAATACCAATGATAGGGTCAAATTCACCATTTTTTACTTAAAAACCTATACTAAACGAGAAACAAAGACGCCACGCGACTTCCAGAGTGAATTTCCAATACCTATAATGTATTTTGTATACAAAAAACTCCAGAAACAGTTCTCTATAAGGGTATCCTTAAACAAAGCTTTCACTATAATAGGACTTTACAATTCTGCCGCTTGTTACCGCAGTGTCATAAGCTGGAACGTGCATAGCAAATGATACAAATTGTTCAATCAATGCCCAAACTTGAATAAGGTTCAATTCCACCCTGAGAAGGAAGATAAAAGAAAAAGGAAAAAGGAAAAATTTGCAACATAAATCTACTTTTGGCACTACTCTATCCCATACTAAAGTAAAACATCAAGCTTAACAGAAATTGTTTGAAAGTAAAAAGGCTAACATACTAATCAATTATTAAAAATGAAATCTAACCACCAGACATGCGATTATCAATACGATCTAGTGATGAACAGGAAAGCCAATGCTATAAACAATGAATTTTTTATTAATTTATTTGAAAAAATATATGTACGCAAGGATGCATGTGCATGAGTACTGAGGGTGGTCTCGTTTTCTCTATCATGAATAAGAAATAACCAACTAAACTTATTTTACAGAAATATGCTACTCACTGAGCAATCATCATGAACTCGCCATACAGTCTCGCCCAGAAGGTTTGCCACCGATAGGACAGTTAATTGGGGGAAATAGTTCTGTTCTGCCACTGGAATTGTGTTAGTTATGATAACTTCTTGAAACAAACCGCTTGATAACCTCTCTATAGCAGGAGGACTGCAAAGACAAGAACGATGCATAAGTCATGAGTAAAATAGCCTTACATGAAGAGATATATTTGTACATTGGTGCTATTAACCATCAATACATACTTCATATATCCATTAATGACATGTCACAGGAAAAGAGGAGAACAAACGTTGGAAATCTTTTCTATCTCTATAAATACAAATAATTTTCTATCCACAGGAAAAGTGAGGCTCCCACCACACCACATAAGAGGCAAAAGGGCTTTTACAGCTTTCAAATCTACCCAGGCACCCACTTATGCTAAAGGAAAAAAAAAAAAAGTGTGTACAGAGACAAAAAGAAAACTCATTAGGAAGGTTGAATGAGTATTGCAACTTCCTCAGGAGGAGAAATAATCCTTGTTTCGTCCATCCATTCTTTTTATGATAAATTATAGGCCACGTTGGACAAGAGAAAGCTGAATGAGGTTGTTCCCTCCACCCAAGAAATACCCACATACTAAAAGATTTCTAGGCCACTTAGATCATTTAATCATCAAATGAGAAACCAACGGTGTAATACTTCTTGGCATTCAAATTCAAAGGAAATACCAAATGCAAATTGCATAAGGCGCAACAGCAACAGTAAACAAAAGAAGTAGTACATGATAGGTAACCCTCATAATAGAATAAATAGTAAAGAGTTAGAAGTTGGAGCTGAGATAATTGGAAAAGTAAGGAATGTTGCCTCATAAGAAAAGGGATTGACTGGGGATTTTATCCTGTGATGAGGGGAAACTCAGATTGTTGTGGGAGAGTCCATGCCTCTCGAAAGTCCTTGAATAATTTGTATTCGTTTGTGTTAAGTTTTTCTACAATTCTAAACCCATTTCTATTAGTGTGTAGGTTTTTTTGTGTGAAGGGATGTTTAAAACAGCTTGCATCCACTGATTTCTTTTCCCCTGTATACGCTAAAATATGGAACAAAGAACTCAATCAAAACTTCAAGGAGAACAATCAGTTGATAATTGGCCCTTGTTGCATATTCACCACAAAATGTCATCATAGAAGTGTTTCGCAACAAACCATAAGTAAAAATAACCTATTGATATAGCATACATTATACCTGAAAACAGCATGCGTGGTGCATGCATAGACTTCCCTTGCCCCTTCTTGATGCAACAGAGCTGCACCTTTGGCAATAGTCCCTACAAGACAGTCAAATTTTATTGAGAACAATTGACAAGAGAAACAAGTCATACCATGCTGGATAAAAAGAATACATAAACAAACAAAACAGTTAGAAGTGTAAGCTATCCCTTGTGACACAATAAATTTCAGCTAAAAATAATTACCACAAAGGAATAGACTGGTACGTATGCTACCAAGGAACTAACTCTTTCAAGTTTAAGATGCTAGATACAGCGCCAGTAATAGCTTTTCATGTCTAACATGCCCACTCAAGCAAAAGCCTATTACACTCAAAACTTTGGACAAGGAACAGACACAATATATCATGTCATATTCTAATTAAATGTGAAGATAGAAGCATTGATGCCAATGTCACGGAATGAAAAAGAAAAAGGTTGTCAAAACATCAAATATAGCTGAATTCTGATTCTCTCGTTTTAACTCCAACCATGGTAGTGTCATTTTAGAAGAGAGTAGCACATATTTGAATCCGTCCCAATTTTGATGAGGAATTTCCGCATTGACAAGATACAGGTATATGTATAGGTAATACCCGATTTTTTAAATTGGGTATGGGGACATATCTGCCTCGTCCTCGTCCCCATTCTCGTCCTCATACCTTTCCCCATTTCAACTTACTAACACACCTTCAATTTATTAGGCAACCTAAAAACCTTATATTATTATTTTTTTGTCCTTAGTTTTGTAACTTATTTTTAAGTCATACATTTGATTATTTTTTACTTTTTTCTATAATGATTTGACTTTTATCCAATTGTTATTTGATACTCTCATTTGATATTTATACAATTACAATTTCTTTTTTAATATATAACATTGATGAAAAGAAAATGTGTATTCTTATGACATGAATACTTAATAATATCATGTTTTCTTTCTTGTGATTTTTATTTTTACAAAAAAAATTAAATAATTAATATTTGGAATAGTAAGGGAGTAGGTACGGAAGCTGAAAATAATATTAATATAAACAAGAATGTCCGCTACATTTCTTAATTTGAGTACTACAACTTTAAAAGAAAAAAAAAAAAGCAGAAAAACGAAGTAAAAAGAAACTGTACCTGCATAAAAAATATTGAAAACCAATACTACTCTCAAACTAAAAATTATCTTTGTTGAAGCTAAAATGAAGATTTTGTCAGTTTCTATAATTACTTTGGGTACTACACAGCAGAAGTTTACACCATTTACCAAGAAAAATAAGAAAATTACTCTATTTTACTTGAAAAAACATAATTAGGAGAGAAGGGAAGAAAAATCAATTGCACAAGTATTCGGAACAAATCAAAGTGCTTATAAGGATTAGAGACAAACTATCATTATTTGCACTAACACATGGAGAGTTTTACTGACTTACCAGCGGTATCAATCATGTCATCTACCATAACTGCTACCTTTCCCCTTACATCACCTATCAAATTCATCACCTGCAAGATCAGATTCGCCCAATCACAACAAAAATCCCAGAAGGTGCCTTAGTTTAGAACTATAGTTTATAAACTATGATTCATCATCAATTGTAAGGAATAATATTGGTCAGTCGCCACCCCTCAGAGGTCTTAAGCATTTTTTAAAACTCAAGCATTTTTTAAAACTCAAACTTGTCTAGTAACTGCTTTGGGTCTTACCACAGATGTTCTGACTGGATTGAACTGCCCCAAAATGCTCAATCCGGGAAGCCCAAGGGCAAACCAGCTAACCAGACTTGATTCTGGTTATTAAAAACCAACTGTCTACAAATTGGTATATACATGTATAAAACTCCCAAGCACTGGTTACCACATCACAAATGACGTTTGGGAGGGAAATGCAAGGTAAGTGGCTACAACTTCAAAGTTACCTTATTTGTTGCAAAACTACTGTGATTTTTAAACATCATTTCAACATAATAATCATTTTTTATTACATCCTATTATTATAAATATGGCTATAATGTGTTTGGTAAAACATTTCATCAAAATTACAGATGAAATTAGCGGATGAAATTTTGATAAAACTATTTCATCTTTGTTTGGTCAGGTAGTTTTTTAATAGTTTTTAGCTTATTTCTATAAGCTACTCATTTTAGCGTTTCAAAATAGTTTACCCAGATGAAACCTATATTTTACCACCTTAACCCTTAATAATAATAGAAAACCCTAATGTCCAAACCCAGTTTATAATTACAATTTTTGGATTATTGTTTTAATGATACACTTTTTTGGATTATTGATTTACTTTTACACTAGTTTATTATTATTTTAATCATTTTTTTGTTTTAATAAAATATTTATATTTTTATTGAGAAATGATAACTATTTTAGATTATACCGAATAAAGTTTTTTACACAAATATTACTTAAAATTTAATTTATATAAATTTCTTAGATTATAAATAATTTAAAATAAATTAAAAATATAAATCTATAGTTATTAAAAATATATAATTACCTAATTTTAAGATTTTAGTCTATAATTAATCACGTTTTTATTTGTTATTTTACAATTTTTAGCTAGTTGAGTAACTAGTCTTACTAAACACTTTTAGCCTAGTTTTTCCACATTCAGCAACCTTTTCAACTAATTTCACCAAACATAGTCATACAAAGTATTAGGAAATAGTACGCTACCATCAACTATTTACTAGGTTATTTTAAATTAAGTAATATTCAACCAGCATTTTTTTTGTAAGTAAAAGTTTTCTACTTAAACTTTTTAAACAAATACATGAGAATTATTGAATAACATTTAAATTGCATTATTGCTAAATCTACCCGTTCCAAAAGTTTTAGATTCTAACTGTGGTATCTAATGATCCATATGGTCAACCTCACCAAGTGGGATAAGGCTTTGTTCTTATTGCTAAATCTATTCATGCGATTTGACAAAGAATGACAGCAAACTGTTCGATGTTTTTCTATAAAATGCATGTACAAAGTGAAAATGCTTCGGAGTAAAAATGAAGGAATGTCTACATTACCTAAATGAATCAGCTACAATTTGAAGGGATTTGTAGGTTCATCGATTGGGACTTAACAGAAGGACTTTTACGTTTCCAATAATTGTGAATAAAAATCAAGAAAATAAATTTAATTTATTCGTGGAAACATATCAATTGCTACAACCCTTGATAATAAAAAGTATGTTGCATATGAATTGTGTAAATATTTTTCCCATACTAAAATTTACAAGGATGGTGCAATTCGAAATATCTAGACTTATATGTTGGTGTGCGTGGGCATAAGAAATGAATTATTTTATATAACTATGTCATTTAGTTCAAACACTGGCCAAACTGATTATATATTGTCCGGAGCCGTATTTTAAATAGTTGGTCTTAACATATGTGACAATTTAACATGATCTCAAAGATATCAATCATTTTACAAGTGGAAAACAACCAAGAGTCTTATTATTTGTATATTTCATTCTACCAAGACTCATGCTAAAAATTCTAAATTATTTGTGTATCATAACTAAATTTAAATTATCTAATTCTGTATATTTCAAGCTACAAAGAGCCTTATTTTGAGTCATTGAATCTGAACCCTCAAGATATCTAAACTCAAACTTACGAAGAATCATACCTCTGCAACATTATGCCCATGACGCCTTTTATCAACAATAGCTAAGGGAGCATCAGATAATTTTTTGGCAAAAGCACGTGCTCTGGCAACACCACCAACATCTGGCGAGACAACTACCAGATCGTCTGAACAAATAGTTTTGCTGGCAAGGTAATCAAGTATGACAGGCTGGCAGTGGCATAAAAGAACATATGATTAACCAATGACCCAATTACATTAATAGTTTCAAGGTAAGAACTTCAGGTTAATCCATGATTAATAAAATCCAATACAAAGTGAACATATCATTATATCTCCAACTATTTTTACAGAAAATGACAGGTACCAATTCGAATTCTATATATTTTTCCTGGAATAGTCTAAACAGCACTACTAGAAATCCTCCAAGAACATCAATTTAAAACCGAAACATTAACAAACCCAACTTCTAACCATCTAAGCATAGACTTCAACGTACATTTTGCAGTCAAACATTCATTTCATGGACAAACTGAACAGTAGCATAGGCAAAATACTTCTCATTATTGCCACTAATCACAAACATCATTACAATTAGACATTGGCATTAAGATAAAAATTTGTTTAATCTAACCTGCCCCAGCACAACACATGACACGATAAAATTGCATGAAAGGGTCTCCATACTAAAATTTATGTAGAACAACAGCAAATAACCAAGAAGAAAGATACTAGGGGCAGCTCAAAGGTTTATTAACAAGAGAACAAAGTAATGCAAGCTTCAGAGTTCATGTGTGATTAAAAGGAGAAAAAAAATTAGAAGATTTCTATACATCTAAAAAAACAAGATTTAAAGTTTCTTCATTATAAACTTAAATTATCATATAATTATAAACAATAAAATTGGCATGTCACCAGAAGGGTATCTTTTGAGCCCAGAATTGAGATGCACCAATAAAACAAATATTGAACTGACTATCAATTACAAATATACAGAATATCCAAGGAATGTTTGTTCGAGTTTAATGGATTTAAAAAATTTATACTTCCAAGCCATTATATGGTAATGACATAATAACTTGTTACCTGTCCATACACATGATCAACTGGAATATCAAAATAGCCCATGGACTGCCCAGAATGGAGATCACAAGCAAGTACACGATTTGCACCCGCTTCTGTGATTAAATTTGCTACAAGCTTTGCATCAATTGATTCACGCCCTTGAGTCTGAAACAGTAGATGAAAAGCATCTTATACTCAAATTGAATTTGGAAGTTGGACATTTTCAGTTAATGGTGAACCATCCATTGTACAACTTTTCTATAGCACTATACAAGTAAAACCAGGTAACATCATTTCGACCAAACTAAGATGCACAGATACACCAAAATGACTAATATATTCATATTATAAGCATGTTTGATACGTATACTCATGATATGGCTCTCAGTGCATTTTTCGTTTATTCTCTTGGAAAACAATTGCTGGTGTATATTTTGCATATTTTCTCTCATCAAATCTCAAAGGAAAGTATTAGATATTAAGTAATTCATGAGTCTTTTTGTAAGTGTCAGGTTCAGCTTATTTTAAGGAAATAACTACTTCTTTTTGCCAAGTTACTAAAAATGCTGATTGAATCCCGTAGAATCCTATAGATATAATAATTGATGATATTCGGATTAATTAATTCATTCTGTATTTATGTTATTAGCTCAAAATTGGGTAACTTAGTATTCTGTAATTTTTTTTTCTCCCCTATATTTTGAATCTGTAACTATGTTTTCTTCTCTATAAATTGAATAGCTCCATTGTGATCTAAATACATGGAATTCATGATATGCCTTCGCAACATGGTATCAACAGACTAACGAGAAACGAATCCTAATCCGTGCTTTCCATGTGGGTCCACTGCCCATAGCTGTAAATCTTTTAGAAATTATGTTTTCTGTTTTCTTTCTTCCTTTTTCTTCCCGTCACTGTTCATGCCGGAAACACTGTTCACACCGAAAACACTGTTCATGCTGGAAGTATTGTTTACACCAAATGTACTGTTCATGCTGGTATTTTTTCGTTTGGCTGACTATTCTTTATTTGGCTTGTTATTCTCTTTTGTCTGGTTATAAGATTATAAGATTGATTCTATATTTTTACAATTAGCCAGAAAAAAAGGTAACCGAAAATTTCATTTAAAATCTAGGAAAGAAACTTTGGAGTTGAAACTGTGTTTCTGAGACAGAATGAGAAAAAGGAATCAATACAATAAACTGAGGAGATTTTATATCTTCAAACAACAAAGATATTAAAGGAACAAATAAAAATGTTCCTAATAATATATATATATATAT
>Ga0123340_1007019_pt1 | contig 10750 bp, 15 predicted proteins | sample SirMexnodulemix_FD_89961 | JGI IMG/M metagenome (GOLD analysis project Ga0123340, IMG submission 89961) | Root nodule microbial communities of legume samples collected from Mexico - Siratro Mexico nodule mix | ecosystem: Host-associated > Plants > Roots > Nodule | place: Mexico: Nepantla... | reverse complement strand
TGTTTTTACAATATATATATATATATATATATATATATGATATTGTTGAAAATAAAGTTGATTTTTGTTCTACAATATTCTAAACTTTTCTATAATTAATAGAGTAATTGGGAGAAATCTACAATATTCTAGAGATGTCTAATATTAATAGGGTAGTTGGAAGAAGTTTACAATTAATAGGGTAGTTGGTAATTTTGGAGTCTAGAATGTTCTCATGAATACGGTAAATTGTCATTTATCACTTCTATCAAGCCATTTTGAGAAGTGAAAGTCCTCTAAAGTTTGTTTTTTCTTCTCTTGAATCATTCTCTTTTATGTTTAGGTTATTCTTCTATGGTTGTAATCTTTCACCCAGAAGTGATAACCACGTTGTTAGCTCCTCCAACAAGATAGAGCGGTTCCGTTTCGTGAAGCCTGGGAAGAGATAGTGGCGAAAAACGGAGGCGAGAGGCCAATAGCTATGAGAATCGTCACCCATGATGATGACTATTCACAAGAAGTCTCCCTCCGTTCTTTATTATGATTTTTGTTTGGGTTCTGGTAATGATTGATGGTTTCTGATTTTTTTTTTCTATTGATTAGGATTGGGTTCTTGGAAGGATTTTCTAGGTTTGCCTGAAGTGCATTCTTTTTCTTGTCTCTTTCTCACCCTTTTATTGCTTTCTAATTTTTGTTGCTTTCGAGTTTTTTTTTTCACTCGATTCTTTTTTCTTCTCTAATATGAATCTCCAATTTTTGTTGCTTTTGAGCTTTATCTTTTTTTCTCCCAATTTCATGTCTACCTGTGTATTAGAAAAAAAATAAGAAAAAAAGAAAAAAAAGAATCTAAAGAATGCAATAAGAAAAAAAGAAAAAAGAATCAAAAGAATGCACCGTAGAATCGGAAGAAAAAAAGAAAAAGGAAAACAACAAAAATTAAAAATTCACATTAGAGAAGAAAAAAGAATTGAAAGAAAAAAAAAAACTTGGAAGCAACAATAATTGGAAAGCAAGAAAAGGGTGAGAAAAAGACCAGAAAAAGAATGCACCGTAGGCAAACTTGAAAAATCTTCTTCGGTTCCAAGAACCGAATCCTAATCAACAAAAAAAAATCAGAACCCAAATTCAATCATTGACAGAACCCAAACAAAAATCACAAAAAAGACTAAAAAAAGTAGGAGAAGCCTAGGGAGGCTTCGTGTGAATAACCATCATCATCAGTGGTGTTTCTCACTGCTATTGGAATCCCGTCTCCGTTTCTCGCCACCATCTCTCCACGGGCTTCACGGAGCGAAACCACTTTGTCTCGTTAGATGAGCTGACGCCATTGTTATCGCTCCTAGGTTAAAGAATACAACTAAAGAATAATAACCTAAAAATAAAATAGAATGATTCAAGAGAAGAGGAAAGAAACTTTAAAGGACTTTGTGTGAATAACCATCATCATCGGTGGTGTTTCTCACTGCTGTTGGCATCTCGTCTCCGTTTCTCGCCACTATCTCTCCACGGGCTTCACGGAGCGAAACCGCTCTGTCTCGTTGGAGGAGCTACAAGTCTTACAAATTCTTACTAGTGAACCATCTTCGGCAAAGGTCAATATTCCTGAAGATATTCAAAACATATTGATTAATGCCGACAAGACCAAGGACAAGCTGGAAATTTTAGAGGAAAGTCTCAGAGTGATTGAAGGAGCCAGTGCCCGTGAATTTGGAGATGCCGCTGGACTATGTTTAGTCCCTGATGTCGTGATCACTCACAAATTTAAAGTGCGAGAGTTCGAAAAATATAAGGGAGCAACTTGTCCAAAGAGCCATCTGACCATGTATTGCCGAAAGATGGTCACTCATGCTCGCGATGAAAAGCTTCTAATGAACATTTTTCAGGATAGTCTAGCAGGAATGGCTCTGAACTTGTATATACATCTGGAACCAGCTAGGGTTCGTTCCTGGAAAGATCTTGTAGACGCTTTCCTGAAGCAATACAAGTACAATATGGACATGGCTCCTGATAGAATGCAATTGCAAAACATGACGAAGAAGAGTTCTGAAACTTTCAAAGAGTATGCGCAGAGATGGACAGAGCTTGCTGCCAAATTTGAACCTCCACTACATGAGGAAGAAATGACCAGCATGTTCATAGAAACATTAGAAACTCCTTTCTATGAGCATGTGCTCAGAAGCATTTCTTCCAATTTCTCCGATATTGTCGCTACTGGGGAAAGGATTGAACATGGATTGAAAAGTGGAAAAATAGCACAAGGTTCGTCCGCAGCACCAATGTTAAAAAACCCGGGTTCAATCCCAACAAGAAGAAAGAGGGAGAGGTTCAAACAGCTTATGTCACACCTTATTGGGGAGGATTTCAGCAACAATATCATCCTAATTACAGACCTTCATCTGCATATGTTGCAAATGTTGTGCCGAGCTATTCTCAGAATGCTCCTAGGCCACCAACTGCATATCGACCTCCATTTACACTTAATAATGCATTTTAGCCTAGAGCTAGAGGTCAAAATCTTAATCAAGCACAAAGTCAAGGCTATGGCCAGAAGAGTAATAATTCGGGAGATAGAGTTGTGAATTTTACTCTTATCCCAAAGACCTACACATAGTTGTTGCCTGATTTGCTCAAAAATGCACTAGTGGCCTTATGTCCAGCAAAGGTTATACAACCACCATATCCAAAATATTATGACGCCAATGCAAAGTGTGAATATCATGGTCAAGAGGTTGGCCATTCAATTGAAAATTGTCAAGCACTCAAATATAAAGTGCAATCTTTGCTCGACACGGGATGACTTACTTTTCAAGAGCAGATGCCGAGTGTGGAAAAGAATCCCTCGACGGGTCATGCAAATGCTTCGACTAGCGCCAATGTTGATCAAGTGGCAACAATCAAGCAGGAGCATGGAGATGAAATTATCAATCTTGTGTACCCTTGTCTTCCCAATGAACAAATTGGCAATTGGGAATTTGTAGATATACCTATGGTGTTTAAACAGGATGAAATGTAATGCTTTGAGCAATTTCTCTCTCGTGTGATGTTTTCTCTTAGCAGTAACAATGATCGAGTTTCAGTAAAATTTTGTGTTTTCATCCAAACTTTTTGTCTTGTCTATTTATTTTTGTAATATTGAATAATGTAGATATGATGACATATATTTTGAAAATAATCATTCCAATATTTGATATCTAAATATTACAACCCTGACGATAATATGGAAAATGATGAATATGAAGAAAAATATGAACCCTCTCCAAAATTGTGGAGATAAGTTGAACAAGAGATACGGGAAGTAAAATTGCATCAAGTAAAGAGGTTGTAATACCTTCTCTCAGAGTATTGATGGAGACCAAGTTAGAAGAAGCTGAGTGGGTCGAAGCAATGTATGATCAACTCAATTTCATTGATGAGAAGAAATTAGTCGATGTATGACATGGATGGTTATAATAAAGAACATTGAAAAAGATATTTGACAAAATGGTTTGTCTGTGAAAGTTTCGAGGAGATCTAGTGGTTAAAAAGATCATATTTGTTCAAAAGGATCATCGCGGTACATGGATGTCTAACTATGAAGGTGCATATATCGTTACTGGTCAACTCTGACACAGTTAAAAGATTTTATGCATAATCTGATTTCATAGTCTGGGGAATGTAATATTTTTGGAATATTGGACTTTGTGAAAAAAAAAAAACACATTGGATTCGTATCTGCATTATCTTGTGATGAAATAAAATTTTTTTTGATACTTTGTTATTGCTAAGAGAAGTACACACCATAAGTTGTCTACAAGATTTTCTCGAGTTCTAAAGGATGTCGTGGGATCGATAAAAAAAATTGCACAATAAATCATGTTTATGTAATCATTGAATCTATTGATGAAAAATAAAAGTGAAGGAAAAAGTTTTGGCACAATCTTAAGGCTTGACATAAAAAAATAAAATAAAAATAGTTAAATTGATTTATTCAGACATAACATATTTGCATGCATATGTTCCAGAAACCTCTTTGAGCCTTCCTACATCCAGCCCTAAAGAGAAAGCATTTGTCTCAGTAATCTGTAGTGTCAATCATCAAAATCTAGAATAAGCATCACATTAGGGAAATGAGTTGGTTTTTTTCATGTGGTTAATCTTAATTTCAATCTCTTTTCCTCAGAAGCATTCGAAAAAAAAAAAGATAATAAAAGTCCGTTAAATTGAAAACTCGCAAAGGACAATCTAAGAAAAAGATAGAACGATAAAAAGAGAAAGAAAAATAACAAGTGTTTAGAGTCATTGAAAACTGTTGTAGGAGTTAATCTCTCTGAAAATCAAGCAATCAGAATTCAAAATGATATATGGCCATGTTTCTTCATCCTGAAATATCAATAAAATTTCATTGTACCTTTCTTTGAGCCTAAAAAATATATATTTCAAAAATACCCTAAACAAAGATCATCAACATGCTGGAATTCAGTTAGAATACATATCAAAAGTTTATTGAAAGAGATCAATCCAAGAAGGAGTGCATCAAAAGCTCCCAAGTCAAAACCAAAGAAAAGAAATTCAAAGGGAAAACGTGTGCATCAATTTCAAATGAGGATGATTCGCAAACAAAAGATGCTACCACAAAAAATAAAGAAAGAAAAAGAAAGAAAAGAAGAAGGCGATCTCGGCAAGAACATGAATTGTTTTTCACAACACTTGGTTGATGATTCTTTCTTCAAAAAAAAAAAAAAACCACAAACATTTTTTGAGCCTGTATATCTTTTCTTCAGAACCTTTTTAACCCCTAACCACGTTAAAAGCCGTATAAACTCCATATTGATTGAAAAATGATGTCAATGATTTTCATAAAAAATAGCCTTGCAACAAGGAATGTGACCGCCAATACAAGTCAAGTTTAAAAAAAATGCTTTTGGCGAAAAGGATGATACAAATTTACCAACTGAACAAGATCAAAATAGTGTCCTAGAAAAACCAACATTGGGGCAATCCTTTTGTCAACACATAATTTCGTCCGGATAAACAAAATTCATTTCAAAAATATATTTCTAATTAACTTCTAAAGAAAATTCAAGAAAAAAAGTTATTTAATCAAATTTGAATTTTGTTGCTAAAATATGTATTTTTATCAATTAGAAAATCAATCAAAAATTCATCTTTAAATTTTATTCTTCTCTTATTTATAAAAAACAATTCAAAAAAATATAGTTTGTTGTCATTATCTCACCTTTGAGAGAAAACATGATTTGAATTATTATCTTGACTAAAAAATATAAAAACAAGTTTTGTCTTGATTTCATTTTGTTGAAAAAGTAAAAAAAGAGAAGAAAAGAAAGTTCTAATAAAAAAGTAAGTAATTTTTAATAGTTTTTTGCTTTTTCGGTATCCATTTTCCAAAGAGGTTGAGGGAACGAAAATATGAAAATGGCAAAAAGACATTGCATGGCTTCAAAAAAGGTGTTGGGACCCACGGTGAAATGATAGGGAACAATTGGTGTTTTGTTCCACTACCCTGCTACAAAGGCACAAAAGGAAAAACGGTTTTATCTACCTGCACAAAAGCCATTTGGTTCCCTCTACAGCAAAAATTGGCAGAGGATATTCTGTTTTGTCGACACGCACATCCACTCACTTTGGGGGCACTAAGATATACTTGGTTTTCCATTTATTAGAGGGGAGGGTATTCTGGAGACACTACTTGTTATGCTCCTCATTTTAGAGAATTGAGAGAAAAAAACACGAAAGTTAAGAAGGCATAGAAGCGTAGAAGATTGGAGGAAGCACTAACACAGAACACTGTAATCACAACAAAGGAAAATACATTTAAGAGAAGAAAGAACAGGTATGACTTCAAAATCTGATCCAGTTGATGTTGAATGAAATGTCTGCATGTTTGAGCCAGGTGCCATGTTCTGTTTCTGTGAATTTCCTTGGTTGTTTCATTTTGGTCTTTTTGAAAATATTATTGTTTATGCTTTGCCCATTCATCCTACGCTTTTCCACTTGCTCGAATTTATAATCACCATGGTTTCCGGCGAGGGCTGTTGAACAGCCAAACCCTCATGCTTCCTAACAAAATCTCCCCTACACACACTCACGGTCTTCCCTTTCATCAACCCCATACATAGTCCCCTCACCGTCAACACAACTCCCACGACGGCCCCAACCTATGCCACCATACTTCACCACACACGCTGCTTTATATACTTACGTTAGAAAAGGTAGCCATCACTCTCTTCGCCACCTTTCTCCCTCCACCACTGCCATGAATTCTCATTCCATCTACGACGTCTCCCACATCGTCACCTTCTCCCTCACGTCACCCTCTTCCTAGGCCGCCGCCGGCGTGGCCGTGGCCGTGACGCACCTCCACAATAAACGCCATCATGCGCCTCCAAACCACCATGCCCTCCAACCCTAGCCACGACGTCTCCCCCCTGCCATCACGCCTCGGCAACGTAGTCACCAAAAACACCTCCTCTACAACTCCTTCAAGCCGCCTTCCTCTCAAACCATGCACCAAGCAACCTTAAAACCATACTGCTCTCCCATGTACATCATCCTCTCCCTCACTTCACCCTCTTCCAAGGCCGTCGCCAGTGTGGCCACAGCTGTGACGCACTTCCACTCCAAATAACCACCCAAACTTCCTCCACCAAAACCAACAATCACCGTTTTCTCTCTCTCTCTCGCCAGTGACCCCCACTACCTCCATTCCCGAGCCCACACCAAGACCCACCAGGGCCCAATTGACCCTCCACAATGACGGCCGCTCCAGCACCATCGATGTCGCCATGAACAACCCATGATGCACCTCCATTGAGCTGAGAACCACGTAGCAACCATCTACCCTCACCACATGCATTTTCGCTCCCAGGACAACCCCAATCGACGTTGCCACCCTTTCCTCCATCTTCACGTTCCCACCATGTCTTCCCTCTTGCCTGCAAGCACCACAAAGAGCCAAACCGTGAGCAACAACACCGAATCCACGAAGCAACGCCCCACCTCATCCTCAAAAGATGAAGGTCATGACATCATTTTTCTTTTTGTTGAGTTCTTAATTTTGAAAAAATATTTTTTCTTTCGGATGAAATCAGTTGTTTTGACTTTACTTATCTTTTACTTTAATAATATGAAATTTTTAATTTCCAAACTTAGTAAAATTTAAGTAAAGAGGGGCTATTATCTGATTTCGTCTGGTTAAATAAATAACAAAAAATATAAAAAATTAATGATTTGGTTCTGTGAGCTATGCTATGTTTAATACTGTTCAAAATTGTTCAAGATTGATCAAGAGATAAAAGATGAGTGAAATAATAGATAATGAGATATTCCAAAATACCTCTCTCCTTAAAAAAGGAAAAAAAATAAAAGAATTAGAAAAAATAGAAATTAAAAAAAAATTCCTCAACTCTCCATAACTTCTCACAAAAAAAAAATAAAGATAATGATAATAATAAAAAAAAAGAATCATTCAATCTTAAAACTGCTCTGAACCACCCATGTTCTCCATTTTCACAATAATAAAAAATAAAATATGATCGTTCTCAAACTGCTTCATCTCATGTTTATATACACTTCATCTTTAATAATAATAATAATAATAATAATAATAATAATAATAATAATAATAATAAAAAAAAAAGGAAAAAAGAAAGATAAGAAGATTCACTCAAGTGGTAACTGCTCTTATGTTAAAAAAAGAACTACTGATCACTTTGAGAGATATGGAGAAAAAGAGAAGTAAAGAGAGAGAAAAGAGAGAGAAAGTAGAGAAGAAGAGAAAATTGATTCTCCTGTCTTACTATCACACTCAGTTTAAAACTAAGAAGCAAGGAACATTTGGAAAGGAGGCTATCATTTTTTAGGAACACTCACAGATATGATTTGTAAGGTTTAAATTTTTATATGGATCTTAAAGTTTGAAATTTGTAAATCCTGTGTTCTTATCTTCCTGTGATGTTTTTTTTATTTCTTCATTATTTTATTTTCATATAAAGATAATGTCAACACCTAATTTTGTCCGGGTTTACTTAATAATTTCTCAAAATATTAATAATAATAAAAATCTCTTTAGTTAAAAGTTTAGGTTTTGTTCTTATTTTCTTTTATAAAAAAATATTTATTTTGTTTTTCTTTTATTTTCGTTATTGAATAAAAATATGATTTAATTTTTTTCTCTTTCTCATTTTAAGAAAAGTAAAAATAATAAAAGGCAAAAAAAAAAATATAATCTTCATTTTGTAGGTTTGATTTTGTCTCATTCTTATATTTTACCTTCTTTATCAAAATCAATCAAAAAAACAAAAAAAAAAAATCATTGCATTATATAATAAAAAAGGAAAAATTTTGAATTCAGATGGGCTTCTTTTGCCTGGAATCAGTGGACTTTTTCTCTACAGGTTTTAGAAAACCTCCAAATTATGTTCAGTGCTTCTGCCTGCTTCTCTCCTCTACAATGCTTCCATGTAATGTTGTTATCACTAGTGCTTCCATCTGCAACCAAAATTGCCCTTTTCTAACTAAATTCCTCCTTCCCAGCTTTCTGCTGTTGCCAAACATCACTTGTTCTTAGTAAAATTTGTTGTGTCCCAATATGAGACTAAGTCAACTCTGCAGACTCTTTTGTCTTTCTATGGCTGAGGATTCATATAGGCAAGCGAGGGTCTCGACCACAAGGAGAGGGAGGAGGAGGGGTTTCCGAATTTAAAAATCTACCAAGAATTGCTTCTGATTCTGTTCTTATTTGTAAGAAGCAAACCATTTTCTTTCTTTCAATTCAAAAGAAACAACAAAACAATTCTCACCGGTCAAGAGATACAGTTGGAGAAAGAAATAGAGGAAGGCTGTTTATAAAGCAAATCAAAAGGAGAAGGTTCATTTCCTTACCCGTTTTTTGTTTCTGTTTGTCTTTCTTTTGTAGTCCTTTTCATTTATTTTGTTATTGTTAAACATACATCATGCATTCACAGTCCTGTAACCCCCATAAAACAGTCAATGTCGAGTCTTCCTCCTCCTCCTCTAAATCCAAAAAAAAAAAAAAAAAAAACCTCAGTATTCATCACAATAGCGCCCAAGTTGCCTCCAAACCGTAACTCCAAACCACCAAGGCCACCTAGCACCTCCATCTTCATCTTTGTTGTCACCGCCATATCCCGCCGACGAGCCACCCCCAAACTGCAAGCCAAGCCACTCCTAAGCTCCGCCAAATATCTTGCCAAAACAGCACCTCCTAGCCACCCTACCCCATTGCCATGCCTCCAAAGAAAGCCAAAAAATTGTAAAAAAGAAAACCCCAATCAGCTCTCTCCTCGCCGCTGCCAGAATCATGTTGTAGCTCCTCCCTTAAAACCACCACCCAACACTCGCTTCCCCTCACCCGTAAGAACACCAAAACCGTGAACCATCCCCGAAACACCATGCCCCGCCACACAGCCACCAAGATCCCGTGCACTACTTCTGTGCCACCATGCCTTGCCGCACACCAACCTCGCCGCCGTGCACGCCACCCAACCTACCTTTCTCCTCCCTCCATTTCCACCTCACCACGACATCACCACCGAGTCAATATTTCCTCCCCGTTGTTCACAGCGTCTTGCTCCCCCATGATAGGTGAATAAAGTTAGTGAATAAAGATAATAAAGTATTAGAGGAGCACGCGGCGCCATCACTCTATTCTTCATTCCTTTAACCCTAATACAAAAAAGATAATAATAAAATATATGAATGGCATGAGACAAAATTGAACCTAACCTGTGATTTGGTGGAATTAAAGCATGAATGAATAATGCTCTCGTTTTGCGTGTTAGATTATTAATCTATTTGAATTTGGCATTTAGCATGAGAGATAGTGAATAATATAGCAACGTGGCAGCAATTAAAATTGCCCATCTTCCATAGGTGACGTCATTTTTTTTTCTTTCTTTAGTTGTTTATTTAATTCTTTCTTTGGCCTTGAGTGTACATGGTAAAATTTTTTTTTTTTGGCATCGAACTAGTGGGAAATGCAGTGAAGTTGGATTGAATTTTGGTCTCCTTATTTTTTTTTTAGCATGAATCCACAACTTTAAAATTGGTATAAAATTATTTTATTTATTCAATCTTAAGTTAGAAATAATTTGTCATTTATCTCTTTTATTTTTTTTGAATATTAAGTTTTTACATAGATCTTTTTGTTTTTTTTCTTTTTTCCCACAAATACATAATTCAATTAAATATCAAATGATCGTATCCGTCACGCGGTATTTGAATTGAAATTATCGTTCGATTTCTAAAATTTAAAAATTCAAAAATATAATAAATAATTATTTTGGTTAAACATCCAATTGATCGCTTGTATCATAAAGTGTTTAATTCCAAAATTACTTTGTCTCGTGCAGACGTTCAAGTGACCTACGCGTTGTTGAGATTTATTCGAGTCAATCTCAAAAACTCCACAAGAGAAATTCTCTTAAATCAAATCATATATTTTCTCCTCCTTTCTGTAGTCACATAATGGTCTTATTTAAAGGTGTGCACGTAACTAACATCCTATTTCTGTGCACTAGATAACTTGCTAAATCAAAATACCTACTTGATAAAATCATAACGTAACAAAATCTGTTAAAATAAACTAATCATGACGTAACAAAATCTGTTGCCCACGATGGTGCTCCCATAATTCTCGATTCTGTTTTCCTATTTCCTTGGGGTGTATCAATACCCCTCCCATGGAAAAGGACCTTGTCCTCAAGGGCTGCCTTTGTATAGAGTTCAACTAATAGGTTCCAGGACTCCCAAG
>Ga0123340_1007015_pt1 | contig 10753 bp, 11 predicted proteins | sample SirMexnodulemix_FD_89961 | JGI IMG/M metagenome (GOLD analysis project Ga0123340, IMG submission 89961) | Root nodule microbial communities of legume samples collected from Mexico - Siratro Mexico nodule mix | ecosystem: Host-associated > Plants > Roots > Nodule | place: Mexico: Nepantla... | reverse complement strand
TGATTGAGTTTTTTTTTTTTTTTTTTTCTTGTTTTCTAGAAAAATCCAACTCACTTTATTATTTTTTTTTTTGTTTTTAATTATCATCAGTAAATAATTTAATTAAAAGTTAGCTTTTTATTTTTACGGCTTTTTCAATTTTGTAATTTATTTTGATGGCTAAAAAAAACAAAAGAAAAAAAACAAATACCGAGTGGAATTTTTATAAAAACAAACAAAAAAAAAAAAAAAAAAAAAACTCAATCACTACATCTATTAAGTTCAGTAGACATTATTGGACGAAATGAATTAACTGAAAAGTATACTGCATGAACAACTAGGAACATAACGTAGTTAGGTAACTTTAATTAACATCATATGCCTAGTGACCTAATCATAGGTTCAAATTTACTATCTCAGAGTTCATGACCTTTTTCTCCACTTCAGCAAAGTGAAGAGTTTAGAAGCTGGGTTATGCTCAGAAGGGGAATTACAAATCTCCTGCTCCACACAACAATTTGTGAATAAAATATCCCGTGTCGTGAGCTTTACATATAGCAAAGTCAAGTTGCTTAATCACGAATTGAACATGTTATGGCATCAAAAAATGGTTTTGAATGCGCTTCCAACTAGCACCAAAACATATAGTTACAGAGAACAGGTGCTTAAGCAAAGAAAACGAGAATTAGACACATGCAAAAGATGCACATGTAGAACAGGGGAATCTTACAAATAGAGAACCTCCCCGGCCTTCACAGTACATTCAAAAGGCCGAGGGCCATTGAAGTACAAGGGAAATTTGGCCATCTCATCATCCACGGTCTCCACAGAAGGATAAGGATCCACACTGCACCAAGGCACATATCTTGTTGGCCTCTCAAGCTCCAAACCGAACTCTCCTTTATCCTACAAACAAACCCACAACACCCAGATGAAATCAACTCCAAAAGCTGATACTTTTTATAGTAAAGCCCAGACCCCATCAACAGGAAGAAAAAAAAAAACGGAGCAAAACTACAATTTGGTTCCAAAATAAACATTAACTGCGCTGTTTCCTCCTTGGAAGTTTCAGCTTCTAACTTTGCCAACATACTATAAGTTTCTACCGATACAAAACTAGTCACGAAAAGATAAAATTTATAGGTTGATATCCTCAGTAAAGTTACTTGTAAAAGATGATACCACCCTATGGAATGAAAAGAAAAGAAAAATGCATTTTTTCTTGAATAGAAAACGATGGGATGAAAATACCGAAGAATATGTGTAAGTGGCAGCAGGGTACTGACGAATGTACAAGCGATGAACATCAGTAGGTGGCAGCAAGATAAAATGCTTCTCCCCAGTGACAACAGCGTAGAGATTCTCGTAATGATCCTTGTGGAACGAGGTTTGGGAATGTTGGGTACCAATCCAAAGGTTCACAGCTTCGGGCTCGGACCCAATAGCTTCGGTGGCCCATTCGAGGTGCGGATCACAGTCAGCGGCGAGAGACGAATACTCTGAGCGAAAGCAATCGTTTTGTTGCTGCGCGTAAGCCACAAGCTTGTGGGGTTCCGAATTGGAGATGAGGCTAAGGGCTTCGGGGAAGGGCACTTGCTGCACGTGCGCGGAGGCGAAGCAGAGGGAGGAGTGGAGAGGGGCGAGGGCGTCGGCGGCGCCGGTGGGGGTGAGGTGGAGGGAAATGGTGGCGGCGGAGAGGGTTTGGGAGAGGTAGGCGTGGTGGGGCCAGGAAGAAAGTGCTGGCCAGTGTGAGATGGCGTTGGAGATTATACATGGCTTGTTTGGAGTGATGAAGGCTCTCAGGAATTCAACTGGGTTAGGTGGACACTCTAGTCTCTCTACTCTTCCACTGTTTCCCAAGCTCAAATCCCTCACTTCCCTCCACAGTTCCTCTATCTCCTTCATCTTTCTAACTCTCACTTTCTCAGCAACACGGTTCTGGAGCGTTTTTATACGTAACGTGGGGTTCATGATAACGTGAAATGAAAACGGAAGCAGCTACTTAGTTTTTGATCGAGATATGAAATTTATGACCTTTTTCATATGTTCTGGAAACGTTTAGCAAATCAGTATAAAACAGGGCCAGGAGGCCATTGATTCTTTAGCATTTTTCATTCTGAAGATCAGTGCGTTCTTTTTTCTAGAGACAAAAGTAATGTTGGAGGTGACTATATTTTGCTTTTACAATTCAGCAAATTGTTAAATCAAGTTTTGCCTTTTAGGTAAAATAGACAAGCAATGGCCTGACAGCATTTGTGGCAAAGACAATCTATAACTGTTGAGAGACATCAAATTTGTGGAACGAAATGTATTTCTACGAGATTTTGCCCAAGTGTAGTATATATTATACAGGTTTGGTTGCAATACAAGCAAAAACTCGACTGTTTATATGCACAACTCAATCTATCTGTGGGGTGCAATCTCAAAAGTAAAAGCTGTGTGTTGTTTCCCAGTGAAGTGACTGTTTCGGGGTCAGTCCATTTCACTGACAATGAGATAGGCAAAGTGGGGCCTTTGCCACACCATGTCACAATATGGCTTCAACTAGTTGTGGTTTATCTTGGCGCCATTATTCACTTTGTTGCACGCATTGCAGCGTGGGATGCACTACTCAAACACCAACGGCCAATAACCAATCAGTCCTTGATCTTCAAGACATGTTGAGTCCAACTAGCTTCCCCAAGCAGCCATGCAAGTGGTCATGAATGAAAACCACCAGTCTTTGGCCATGTCAGCTACTCACTGAGTTTGAGGATGCTGTATCGCCAATGCGAATCCTATTTGGCAATGGCCTTGCAATAAGCCCGTCTGTGACCCAGCCTACCGATTCTCCATCATTTTTTACATGGTTGAATTCCCTTTCTACATAATCCAGAGATGTATGCAACCTCCCGCCGGGTCTGCAATCATTCAGGGTTCCTTTTCCTCCAATTCCTGCGTTCCTTTCTAACCAGTAAAGGTAATTGACCTGGAACAGTGCCTTCAGCATGTCTTGCTGTGAACAGTTTTCTTTGAGTACAACCTGAACCGGGAACACGCATTATTAGACCCATGATACACAACGGCAAAAAATTAATATAAACATGAATCAAGGAGGAAAGACACCATCTCCGTCACACTCTTTAGGATGAAAAAAATCCAATGACATTAAAAGTGAAGTTAGTTGCCAACTTACACAGAATTTTCCCATGTGCTCTGACAAGATGTACCCTTCATTTTTATAAAGCCCGAAGAGGGCAACCACATCTTCCTTGCCTTTGACAATTTCACTCAGCTTGGATCCAAGCTGCAGACGACGTTCAATTTCTGCAGCTGCGTCTTTTGCTTCAGATGATAAAGCCATTGATTGTGCCTGTTACAAAAGTATACAAGCCAAAATATTAAAAATTAGATTATACTAAACATGATACCAATCATTTCTGATACTTGTTCATCCTTATAGGGCACCCTAATCAAATGATGTTGGAAGAGTATATATGATGTAATGTTATTGTAGATACTTCATACTAATACTACAGTATTTGTAGAAGGTTGGGAAGAGCAAATAAAATTATCTTTTATATGTCAGTCTCGCATGTTTTATGTTTTATGTTTTATACTTCATACTCAACTGGCATTGGAAAAATTAGTGAAGGACTTAACGGTGGCATAAGAACAAGGACCATATTATAACTAATAAAATGCAAAAAGTAAATTTTCCAACAAGTTATCATCATAACAAGGGACAGACAGACATATGACATGATACTCCCCAGCCTGAACTCAGAAGTGATGAGGGCTATTAGAAGAAGACAGAACGAACCTTAAAATTACACAAGCCATGACCAAAATAAATAAATCAATATAGCAAGCAGAAACTTTTGAACCAGGAAGATTAACAACTTTAACACAAGCAAGATTAACTCACCTTGTTTGCAAAAGTTGCATTTAATATGGGTACTGCTGGAAATAGTGGCTCCTCGTCATTGACATCTTTAACTGGAGGTGCCTGGCCACTGAGTAGATATTCACTGAAAACCAAACCTGCCAAAATAATCAACGAGACATAAAGTTTTGACCTTTCCACGTCAAAATCAAACCCTGGTAGCATTTCCAGATTTCCAAGTCCTCAGATAAATAATTGCACCCTAAGAAAACTTCCAAACCTATAATAAATTAAATCTACACAGGGACAACATTTCAGAATATTCCATATGATATAGAATTTAGGCGGGAAAGACGAAAGACAGAGAAAGAAGAGGCGAAGGGAGAACAAAATAGAATAGGGAGGTCCAAGGGAAAGAGGAGAGAACAGAGTGCACCCACTTCTGTCATTAACATTCAATCTAGATTCAGCCGTCTAGAATACAACAACCTTCGTTATAGGCAGCTACCAGACAGCTATGAACTAACAATAGCTGACTAATATTCTTGTCTAATTTATATTCACATATCACCATATTTCATGAACAGTATAAAGTAAACTAATTATTTCTAAAAGAGAAACAGTAACACAGCTCTCACATGATTGTGCTTAAGCGGGTGTAAGATAGGGATCAGAAATTACTTGCACGATAAGGATTCAAAGTCCGTAATTGAATGGACTGGTACGACTTCAGATTGCAGTACATGTGGATCCAAGTCAAGACACTAAATGAAGCAAGAACAAGGGGTGTGGAGGAGCCTATGCAGTTACCCAATCCTATACCAAGACCAATACCGATAAACCTGCTTGCCATTCCTTGCACTTCCCCTTTAGCAATGACCTACAAATTTACAGTCATTTTCAGAAAGAAAACAGTATATAGGTAAAAACAAATCTGTCAAATGAATACTCATGAATCATGCCACTCAACTCATAACATTAGATGAATACCAAACTAAGAAAATGAAATGAGGGTTGCATCAATAAATTAATACTCCTAGTCAATCAAGAAGAAAGGATAAAGTTTTCACCTCAGCAAAATTCCTTTGAGCAGCAAAACCAGCAAAGAAACAGCTCCTGGTAGAAGCCTGTGAAGAAAAAAACGGTTCAAACTTCCAATGATAGTTATCAATCTCGGATAGCAGCAAGAAATGACCAACTCGGTAAGCTAGAACAAACAAATGAATCACTTTATACATACGTATCATTGCTATACTTAAACACTTAGTTTCAACATGCATTGTTTTCGTTTAAACTTTTTACTGATACACCAGAATGATTGAAATTGAATCAACGTGTAAGGTACAGATCATACACAACACAAAACTGGCTTGACCAACACTATCTAGACAAAAAGACATAAACTTCAAAGACATTGCATATTGTTTCATATCAAATGATAAAATTTCTGGCTAGCCAAATCCAAATAATTTCAAATTGCACGATTCGAATTGCAAATCATAACATCCTAATAACTATGCTGAACCATTCACACAATTGGAAACAAAGGCAAAAGGTAAGAACTTTATGCACATCATCATCATTATAATACTTAAACACTTGATTTCCATGTGCATCTTACTTAAACCAGAACAGCCAAAAGCTCTCTCATTCCGTGTTAAACAAAAAGACTTGAAAGACATAGCAAAACCTTGATATACTAAAAACTGGCATAACCTGAATCAGTGAAGCAGCAGAGCGAGAGGCCCCCGCCACAGCACCAATTAGCACAAAAAACTGAGGGAAAGCAGGAGTACACATCTCCAAACCAAAGGCAGCATTTTCAAGAAGGTCAGCAAACAATCTCCACCCTTTGGGGTTAACATCAAAATGACGACCAAAGTTTGACAACATGATCTTGCTGAGGTACCCAATTCCATCCTTGAGCACCCAATTGATGGCAGCAGCAGTTGGAATAGCCCCTTTTCCCAATCCAACAGCATAAAGCAACGATTGCGTTGCCAGCACCCCACTAACCTGGCAAGCTACACCCTGAACTGCTCTCCACAGAGAATACTCCAAGTAATCACTCGTCACACTCTCGGGAAAACCCTCTGGAAGCATTAACCGCGTGAAGATGTCCCTGCACTTGAGCCACACGAAGTTTCCAAATTGCGAAGGCTTGAGGGATTGTAACTCCGCCAACAACCCCGGGTGAGCGGGGACAAAGGCATCGTTGGTGGGGTCAGGGACAAGCCTGGTCCACTTACCACCTTTGACTTCCCAAACGGGTTCAGACAAAAGCTCGTTGTCGGAAGAGGAAGACCAGGTTTTGGCGTTTGCAAGTTTAACCAGAAGGAGGTGGCAGAAGAAACATGCGGCGGAAGAGCATAGCAGGGAAAGGAAAAGGACAAGATGAGAATTTGAATTTGAATTCGAATCTGAATCGTTGGAATCAAAGGGGTTACCCCAACTACCACCATTGTTGTTGTTATTATTATTGTTGTTTCCGCTGCCTTGGAATAACAGAGGAAGGGCCGAAAGGCGAGAGGTATTAAAAGGGGCTTTTTGTTTGGGACGAAGGGGGACGGCGGAGGCGAAATGTGGAGGTGACGGTGGAAGGCGGCGGCGAAGTGGAAGAGAAGTGAAGAGAGAGGCGGTTAAGGGCGTGCAGGCGCAGCCCATTTCGGTGGTTCCGCCGGCACACTGGAATGGAAAAGGAAGAAATGTCAAATCTTTGACATCATCGCGTTTAGGGTACTAATACTGGTCAATGTGACGGTTATGCTCACTCTTCATGCTGCTATTACATTGTTTTTTTTCATACTGTTCACGATGGTGTAAATACTGTTATTCTGTTTTTTATTCTTAAATGCTATTACATTCAAGAAGAGAAAAAAAAAAAAAAATCAAAACTCAAGTAGGACTTATTTTACTTACCAAGACTAAGATTCAAGTAATCCAAATCAATTTGTTGTCATCCCCTCTCAAAATCTTAATTTGGCAGAGTTTTCACAATTATAACTGATTTAGAGTTAGAAAGAAAAAGTGGTCTAAAACAGATGATTTAAAAAAAAAAACTAATAAATGAATGTTGAACTTCTATTTATAAACTTAATTTTTTATTAATTTTAAAATATATTATTAAATAAAAATAATAAAGAGTCTTAATATCTTAAGATAATTATTGTTTTACATAAAAGTTATAAATTACAGAAAAACTTTTCCGTAACTCACTCTATGCCTTCCGATAAACGTTTTTTAGAATATGAAAAAAAATTTTGAAAAACGTTTTCTATAATACAAAATTTTTTAGAATAAATGTTTTACTTAAGTCATTTCATACATCCCACCACCTATTAATTTAAGATGAAGTGCAGGAAGCAAACGTAGGGTGCAGGAAGCAATTACCCATTTCGTTTTGCACCACCGTACTTTTCTTCTTTAGCTCATGAATACAAAAAATTTCACTTTGTTCCTTGATTTGAAATTCATTTTTAAAAAGTATACTATTTGAAACTAAAAAATATATATTAAATTACACAATTTAAAGTAAAGCTGGTAAAAAGTAAAATAATGATTTAAAAGTTGATTTTAACTTTCACATCATGTTATCCAAAAGTTAATAGTATATTTCATATTGCATGTTCTAAATTTTTTTTTTATAAAAAAGATATTTTCAAATTGTACGATCGAAAATAAATTTCTAATTCAAAAATAACTTCTAAATAGAAAAACAAACTTGCAAAATATATTATCAATAATGCAATATTAACTTCTAGATTACAATTTAAAAGTATTTTTTTTAAATGACTTCGAAATATATAATACACTCTTTTAGAAGAAAAAAAACAAAACTTTCGAATAGTTTGCATCTTTTGAAGACATCCACGATTATGTAACCCAATTGCTTACAAGAAAAATCTTGATCATCTCTCCTATTATGACCTTTGCCATTTACCTTGAGTTGAATATGACCTTTTCTATAGCATCAGAAGCACTATAATCATGGGCGATGTTGTTTTGTGCTAGTGGATGTTGCTCTTCTCAAAGAAATTCACCATCACAAATATCCAAAGGAACACCAAGAAGAATATATGGGGGTACAAAACGATATGAGTCATTTGGATTTTTTACATACCCCTATGGAGTGCAGGTGGAAGATGTGGGGTGCAAAGAGAAACACTTGTGGAACAAACAAATATTTGATTTTCGTTCGTCCATCCCATGTTTTCCTTCATTCCTTGTCTTCAAGTGAAACACTAAAATACACAACCCCCATGTGGCCACTGAAAAACTAACCCTCACTATATTTATGTAAATTAAGCATCATTTACATAATTTTTTGTAAGACTTTTTGGAAAAAATACATTGCAAAACATGTAATTCCTAACGATACTTTTATACTCTTGATATGTTGAAAAAAAAAAATGAGAGCACAATTGGAATTAAAAAAAATGGAAGTACAAAAAGAAAAGCATGAGGCGTACAAAGAAAAACTTTACTAAATGTACTCCTTATATTCCGAAAAAAAAAACATTTATGAAATTAATGGAGGGTGAGCACAAAAAGAAATTGGGTGCAAAAAGTTGAAACCTTCATTTAATGGTTTGGTTGGTGTCCTGCTGTTCACAACGACAGCAACGACTTGTTTGAAAGGGTGGAAGTACAGGTAAAAAACACAAAAGTACAACAATTCTGAAAATTTTGAGTGATTGGTAGAAAAAAATGAAAAGCAAGCAAATAAAAAGATGTAAATCTAACATTTTTCTTATTTCTTCCAAAATTATGGATTTAATATAACTGATTATATTTTATTTTTAAACAAAATTACCCTTGAAAAGTACTTAAGAAATGAATTATATATGCAGAGATAAGTGTGTGAGAGTGTATATTGGGCAACCAACCCTTGCTTAGTGACTCATTGATTAGCCTGCGAGTCTTGGAGGCCTAGATTCCCTACATAAGTCTTCATGTTAGTCATCTTTCTCTGATTGTGAGAAAGGGGTCCTCTAAAATGCTTCAATCAATCAATCCTCATCCAATTGTGTGATATCAAACTGCTTCTAGATCCAACAATCCAATTTCAAATAAATAGCTACATTAAGGTGATGGTTGATTCTGCTTACAGAAGCCATGCCAAGTACAGTTCTGCATTCTGAACTAGAATTCAACAACACGTTTTTATGTGTCACTAAAATCTGTACTTGGAATTAGTATAGAATTAGCACGAATCTGACATACCCAACTGGTGATGGAGTTATGCACCTTTTATTTGCTCAGCTACTTCTAAAGAGAGCGTAATTTCATCGTATTGTTTGCAAGAAATATACGAAAGCTGGAAGCTTTAACACAGCAACCTTATATGGGAAAACAATGGACATAAAATGTTTATGACAATGTTTGCCAAAAGTCAACCTAACCCAAAACATGAAATCAAAATCAATTTGGCAAAGTATAAGGAGCAAATCAGTCCTTGAATGCTGCAAATCATGAGTATCCAATTCAATAAACGACACTTTTTTTCCTCCAGGAATGTAAGTTGAGATTCCTACATGATTCATTGTTTGTTGACAATTAATGCAATGCATGTTGTAAACTTCAAGTAACTATCCTCACACTTTTCAAAGGAATTTTAATCATTTCCAACATATATTTTTCTCCTAGTGGTTGCCAAAAGTTTCCCCTTTACCAACTGCTTTCGTTGATTTGGATCAAACTTAGTTTGTTTGATGTGTGTTACAGCAATTTGGACCACCCAATTGGCCTCTAAAGCTCTCAACTTTCTCATGTTTATCTTTATTGCCGAGAGAGAGAACCCTAGCTTGCACTGTTTGGTTGTTGGGTGTAGGGTAACTGCTATAGGGCTGGGTTCCATTTCAGTAACTTCTCAATATGTCGTTTGCAGCAATGCAAACAAAATGCTGAACTGTTTGCAGGTGCAAAATGTAGCTGAAATTGGGTGTGAAATTCATTGAGTGAATAGTCTCGTGAATGTTATAACTACATATTAATTGAAGCCATTGATTTCTTATCATCCCTTTGCAATTTCTAGAAACTCATGTTTTTCTACCTTATATATACAGGCCCTAGCCGGCACAGTGACAGATGGCAGGGTGCAACACTTTGGCAATTAAGATCTTACGTATCTTTATTTTTTCATAGACATGGTACGCTAATAATACTTTAAGGTTTCACTTCATATATATATTAATACATATTAATCACTTATTATAATATGTTTATTGGTGCATGATTTGGACTCTCGAACTCTGAATGGGTCCATTTTGTTTCTTATATTTTTCATGTAATTGTTTTCTTATTTGTTTGCTACATAATAAATGTGAATGTGTATGGTTCTGTCATTTATTATTATTATTGTAATGCAAATTAGGATACAGCTTCACATCATCAAGAAAACTGAGATTTTCTAACATATTAGGTGCGTGTTTGTCAGAAGCATTTAAAGTTGTCACTTTAAAACATACCACTAAAGCTAGATCCAGTGAATTAGTAGTAATTGATTATTTTTCTAAAGCGAATGATATCACTAATGAGTTAATTTTACTATATTTTCATCATTTACGCTATGTTTTTTCCCACGATAGAAAGATAGCAAGGGGAGAAAAAAAATGGAAGTTAGAAAAATGAAACAAGAAAATGTAAAAAATAAAAATAAAAAAATTTCTTTCAAACTTTCTCCTCTCTTACACCAAATTTGCAAGAAAAGTTAATTTTTATAATTAAATAAAAATATTAATTTCATTACAATTAAATAATATATATATATAATAATTAAATTTATAATAAAATAAATATTACAATAATTAATAAAAAAATAAATTTAACATAAATTATATTAAATATTTCAATAGATTCCTAAAATTATAAAATAATATTAGTAATAAATTTAATAAGTTATCTATATAG
>Ga0123340_1007011_pt1 | contig 10756 bp, 8 predicted proteins | sample SirMexnodulemix_FD_89961 | JGI IMG/M metagenome (GOLD analysis project Ga0123340, IMG submission 89961) | Root nodule microbial communities of legume samples collected from Mexico - Siratro Mexico nodule mix | ecosystem: Host-associated > Plants > Roots > Nodule | place: Mexico: Nepantla... | reverse complement strand
TATATATATATTATAAACTAATTAAATACTAAATACAAAATAAAGATATAATTGACAAAAAAGTAATTTAATATTGCTTTAAACTTTGAAAACAGTAGTTAAATAAAAACTATTTTTTTCAAGAAACCGACTGTTAAAAAAGAAATAGTGAGAATAATTAAAATTCGATAAAATTAGAAAATCATAAAAACCATTAAATAAAATGTGAAACAAATACATTAATGTAATTTATAATAAATACGTTAAGAGTGTATACGAAGTATCTTGCTAGCATTTATCAACTTATTTTACAGCTTACACGGCACAATCCAGTCAAACACAACGCTTCAAAAAATTGAATAAAATATATCTTGATTAGTTGCTTATTTGACTCTATTTCTTCATGCTCTTTTTAATCTCAAGAAGTATATACAGGATTTTCCAATGTGTTCATTAGGTAAGCATTTTATAGAAACTAAGTATGAACATAGCCAGCTAGTTTTGTTTGTAAGGCATTTGTACAATTTTTACATTCAGAGTTGGCCCTGTTGGCATCTATACATAATTACAATTTTCTCAAGTGAAATGTTTGCTCAAACAGCAGCATGGCAGAACAGCTGATAACATTGAGATTGAAGGGGTAAACTAGCGGCCAGTGGGCAAGTTAGCACCTTCTCTGAAAAGGATGTTAGCCACCGAAGATGTCCATGCAGATGTAGGGCTGCTACCATTCTGGCTATCTGTATAATGACTTTCATTCTCTATAGCATTCACTTTCATGTTCCTGCCAATTTTCTTTCCTATTGACATCCCTAGTTTAACAGTACTAATAAGACCAAATGCAATTAGAACAGGTCTAACTGCCCAGTGGTGATCCTCTACATGTTGATATTTGTCTATCATATTTGGACAATTCTTAAAATTAACCACATCAACCTCAGAGGGATCAGCCAAAAAAGTGCTTGGTGCATTCCAGATGTTCAACATGCCTGGGAACTTGACAACTAGACATCCATTTGGTAGGATCCAAGAAATCTTACCAGTAGCCCAGGCACCACTCCTTCTACGCAACCATTCAAACCGGGGACTTAGAACATTGGGTTTCAGCCTAATGAATTGCCCCACACAGTAAGGCTCTGCCATTTCAAGTTCTGAACAGTTTCCTTTCCAAAGAGATTGCAGGCCTATAAATCCAACACTCACTCTTCCATCACGATTGATAGAATGAAGAATACCCACTGGCGAGTGTTTATCATCTTCTTCCTTAATGCGCACCCAATCCCCAGCTCCTAAACCATTGGTGACTCGTTCAAGAGTTGACGCATGAATCCTTACAGGGTCATGAACTCCATGGAGCCTCACTAAAACAAATCCATGATCTGCATTACCAACAACATTACCTTCTGGGACCTCCATGTTCTGTGAATTGCATGAATTGGAAGGCTTTCTAGAGCGCACTGTATCACCCACCTGAAGATGATCCTTTGAGAGGGACCACTGTGTGTAGCCAGTGCTACTTGATTTTGCTATAGTTTTGGGAATTCCAAGGTATCTCCATCCTCCATCATTGACTACTGCATTCAGTGAGCTGCAAGGAAGGCGGAACAGTTAAAAATAAAGTACTCTATTCGATACCGGACCTTATTTTCTTCGTGAATATAAATAGAATTCCACTGAAATAGTCATGCTTGGTCAAAAACAAATAGCAGGCTTTTCTCAAACATTATTGTTTTAATACTTCCTGGAACAAAAAATTATCTCAGATTCTTTCAAAACACAAGTGTCGAACACTTTAATTCTCAACTAATTCACTGTCTATTAAATGTTCAAAGTTCACAATCAAGCTTTGCAAGATTCAAGTTACAATGAGTGGACTTGCTAACTAAAATGAGTAACAAAATCACCAGCTAGATGATATGCACCACATGCTTTGTCTTGGTGCCTTTTCAACTAAACTAAATGTTTCACCATGTTATGCAGTCATGTACATTCGTAAATTATAATTGATTGATCTAAACAATATTATGTTTATTCAGACAATGTACTGCACGACACTAAACCATCAACAAATGTAATTTTTAGAACTGGAAAGGAAAACCTGAGTGTTGTAAGCTCTGTTTAAGCTATTTCTCTAGTTGTTGTGGCACTAAACACCCCCTTAATGCTGCAATTGAGGAAGCTGAAAGAAGCCACATCTAAAGTGGATCAAGGGTGACTTCAGGTTTCTTATCAACACTCCTACTCATGCCCAGGACTACAGACCTGGAGCATGTCAAATGCAGGGTGGCTCAACTGGATCTAAACAGGTTTTGATATCATCTTAGAAAATGGACTTAAATCCCAACTTCAATGACAATTTTCCAAAATATGAATGTAAAGAAAGGTTAGGACAAAATACGTGTGACCCAAAATAAATGTAACTTAGAATACCATACTAGGCTATATGTATAAAAATAGGCCACCTAATCATAGAAACTTCCTTGAAACATTGAAACTAAAATACCTTCTAAAGACGGACAGAATATCTGCCATTGAAGGGCGATTCCTCAAATCATATTCAAAGCAGCCACTGAGGACATTTTCAACTGAAGATGGAAGGCCAGCAGGAATCTGGGGTTTTTTATAATTTTCAACAACCGATAAATATACTTCACCAACAGGACACCCATACCAAGGTTGATTACCAATCAACATTTCCACAATAGTGCATCCAAATCCCCATGAATCTGTTTCAAAAGATACAGGGCCTCTGACTTCCGGTTGCCACTGTTCTGGAGCCATGTAATTTGGAGTACCAAGCCTATTGGCGATATCTGAGCTTAGGAATGAGGAACCAAAGAGAAGATTTGGAATGCCAACATCTCCCAGTATTGCTTGATCAGTATCATTGAGAAGCACGTTGGATGGTTTAAGGTTTAGAACTAGGATTCCTTTTGAGTGAAGTTCCATAATACCTTGAGCCAGATCGACACCATACCTGAAGCCCATACCACACCCTTAGTATTGACCAGTAGTTTTCCCCCTCCACCATGTGCTATGAGATAAACATGTAAACATATTTTAACAAACACACCAAAATCACATTACCTAAGAACATCATGCAATGAAATCCTTCCCTCTCTTAGTCTAGCCATCTTATCACCAACTGATCCCTCATAAAAATTCATGATAATGCATATCTGTGAGCATAAACAAATATATTAGCTATATAGCAAACTCTCACAAAAGAAGTTAAAGATCTCCCATATAGTGAATAAAATGCATAATCCATGTCTAACCCTTCCATTCAAAATTGAAATCCCAAGTAGCCAGCACACTCTAGCCGCCCCTTGGCACTGAAAATATAATTCACAAAATTTCTCTAATGCAGTCTTCATATGCTCCTCTCTGATAGGAGGTAACATCTTGACAGCAACTTCGCGATACTCATCATAATCTTCGGTTGATCGATGATGAGTTGCTAACCAAACATCGCCAAAGGGTCCCCGACCAATTCTGTGTCTGAGTTTTAACCTTTCCGGTTCAATCCATGGGTCTGTGCTGCTGGATGAGGCTTTGACAGTTCTAAGGTTCTCAGGATCACCAACCAAGAGTTCAAAATCAAAAGGAACTGGTGGAGTAGCAATATCTTGTTGCATCCTTCAACCTGATGTAGTAACATTCATAAATAGTTCAGCGAAATGCAAAAAGCACGACACAAAATAAAAGAAGAAGAATCCAACAAATTATCACGAATCAAGGATCGCCAAGCATCCCATGATATTTTTTCATCACCAGAGTAAAAAGTAAAAATTTGACTAAAAAGTCATACCCAAATCCATCCCTGATAAGTCTGAGAGAGTTTGACCCTTAAAAGGGGTGAGACATCAATCCATGAAAAACATAAAATATCAAAAACCCACATAATCCATAAAAATCACAAACACGAGTGGTACATGTTCTTTCACTTCTCAGCAGGAAGAGAACAAATATGACAGGCATTAGTGATTCTAGGAATTAAAACAACTTCTATATTTTTAAGTCCGAATATATCTTCCTCCAAAATTGTCGTGAACCAAACCGAGTCACTACTCAAAATTATACAACTTAGTATTCATTAGGATCATTTCCCTTTGCTGAACCTCAAAGTTTCAATCTTGCGGCAACTAAAGCCAGAGTCAACCCTCAAAAACTCTACTTGAAAAGAACTGAGGAAGTCTCCTAAACACAACTCCCACTTAGAATACAAAAGTAGCGGTTCAGTCACTGATACCACCAACCACGCTAACACATGCACACATTAAACTACTTTTCGCCTTCTCAGAACTAAAGAACAATAGTACAACAAGCAAGTGAATATATGTATGAAAAATATAAATTTCGAAATATGAAAAACAAGCAGAAGTCAGAAACATGAAAATCAGAAACAAAAAAGGTACCAAATTCACTGCGCACGTACTCAGAAGAAGAAAGAAATAGGCTTTAGAGCACTGGGAAACCAACGGCTTCGTAAGCAGAGAAAATTGTTAGGTTTACACAAATTCAATGAAAAAGAAGAGAAACCAGAACTAAACTAAGTCATGGGCTTGTGTTATTTGGATGAAAATAATAATTACGAAAGCTAAGGGCAAGAATGACATTTCAGCAGGTGACGTGATGTGGTGATTATTGTTTACAGATATTTGATAAGACTAAAGTTTAGGTAAAATAATTATTGATATTGTATTGTTATTCAATCATAAACCGTAGGATAGTTTTATAATAATGATGTTAAAAATTAATATTTATTATATTATTTAACTAATAGTGTATACTTTGTTGTTGTAGGAATATGATTTAATACGCCCTGCCCGAGTTTAACGCCACATCGACATGTATCATTGACATTATCTACAACTACAAGAAGAACAAAAAAGGTGGAAAACTGCTACAAACAGAAAAAAGGTTGGAATAAGTAATTGTCGTAATTAGTATTTTAGAATGTGATATGTGTTCATTTGAGTGGGGCTATAAAATGATGAGTAAATTCAAATATCACTTTTAATTCATATATGACTCCAACATTTTGCTCATATGTCTTGCAAGAATCTGTAATCAATTTGTTATTTTTTCAGTTTCATTTTGTGTAAATAGGTTGTGAGGTTAGTCTCAGTTCAATAGTTTTTGTAAAATAGGAGTTTTGACTAGGATCTTGTTTCTGAATGTTTTAACAAATAGAGTGATTACATCATTTGTGAACGTAAATTTATTTTAAGAAAACGAAAGCATAGTGCCATAATGCGTAAAGGAACTTTCACCAAAAAAAAAATAAAATTCCATAAAGGATTAAAATAGTAACACAAAATCAATATTATTTTTGTTACCTGCAGTAGGATTGTGTTAATTTTATAGATAGTTGACTTTTAAGGACATTCTTTTGAACTCATATCATAGGTCCTCTTCTTGGGTACACTTTCTTTATTGTACAGAGTGCTAGTCATGATTTTATCGTTCAAATAGGTTCCTCTCGTATGTTTAATTATATTATATGATATTATTTATAATTATTTTATTTTATCCACCAAAATGCTTTAGGTAGTTATGATTTTAATTTTTTATTAATTCGAACTCTTATATTTTTTATTTAAAAATAATAATTTTCATTAAATTATAAGTTTTGGTTATTTTTCATGCTGTATATTCTACTATTGATTTTATATCATATTTTAAAATATTATCTACCAAATTTAAAACAAAACAAAGTAAAAATAACATATACCAGGTAATTATGATGCTTTCATTGGGTTGCATTCTGTTATATGACTATCAAAACTTGGAAGTTTGATATTTCATGCACATTGATTGGGCTTGTAAATTGAGGTATGGTTGCCATATCCAAATTAAGTTAAAAACTATAGGGGTTGGAATTTATCTGGAGATTGATCACTAGAATTTAGAATAATTCTAATTCCTTATTTTTCCTTGAGTCCTTGAAAAATATTGGTTTCATGTATGGGCTGAACCATCAATTCCGGGACATCCCATCCAGTAGTGCAAAACTGATTAACAACAAAGTCCAAAAATTATGTTTAAAGAGCTTAAAAAGGAGGTTTTAGAAAAAGTTCCCTGGATCAATTTGTGGTTGACTTATTTTTTAGTGCAAATCTTAAAACAGAACTCAGTAGACATTTGATCTGGATTTTAAAAAAATAGTATATATTTCTTTTTCATTTCTCTCACCATGCAATCAATCTTGTTAATTTGAAAGTTTACCTAGATGGTAAAACTTCTATAAACTTTATAGTGTGTACTTGTAAACTTATGAGTTTACACTGTAGAAAAAATAATATTGAAAGTTATAATATATAGGTTTTACAAAATGTTATTAATAGAAAAATAATTGAACGTTTCAATTTCACAATAAAACAAGGTAGCAATGTACAATAATAAAGTATAATAATTCATTAGTATTAAACAGGATCAAACTACATAAATAACCAAATTATTATACAAATACTCAAACATGAGTTATTTAAGTGGAAGTATTTAAAAAATCTTTTCTAAAAATAATTTCTGTGATAACAAAACATGGTCATTGTAGGGTCAATGTGAACAAAAAAGCATATTTTTTCATTTCTTGATTTGAGAGTGTACCTACCTTTACATAAATTTGAAGCTATTGCTTTTATTTCTTGATGATTCGAGACTTTATGTACCCTTACATCAATTTATTAAACTAGCACAATTTATTAAAAAAAATTATACCTTTATCTTGTGTCTATTTAGAATGTTATAGGAGTTAACTAAAAAATTTGACATCCATGCATGTAATGATTTCTTAACAGGTAACCAAACATCAAATAAAACTTTGTGGTGATAAACGTATATATAGTCGAGTTAAAAGATCAATCACAGCAGTGAAGCATTATCAGTAAGAAGTTATCCATTTGGAAATAAGGTTAGAAAATTTTTAATACGTTCCTTTTTTCTGGCAATGGCTGGCGTGGGATTTGAATCCTCTGACGTACCTATTGAAAAGATAAATATATTAAAATTACTACAGTGATTGGTTTTAAGGTGCATTAATTAACTATATTTTCCTTCTCTTGTTCTTTCTCCCCTCTCTAACATGACCTTTCCTGTTATTCTGTTAAATTTCCGTTGGCATAGGCATCGCTTAATCTGACCTCTGATAAGAAAATCAGAAAGCCAAATGCTTTTGACTGCACTCTGCGGCTCGCATTGACTGAGCAATCCCTTAGGCCACATTGATTTTAATATTAGTAATGCTTTGTGAGGAAACAATCAAAGTATAGAACGAATTTACATGATACTTCCCAACGAGCCACTTACAATAATCAAATGTTCTGCAGAATCTCCAGCAGCCTTTCAGAAACACACATGTCACGTCTTTCATTCTTCGTCACAAAGCAAATACATCAACACATTCCAAAAACAAAATTATAACTCAATGTCTCATGAAATATCGATCCTGATAGCCTGTTCCTGTTGCTTTGCCCAAAAAATATTAACATACAACGGGAAGAGATGCACATAGCTGCATGGTTTTAAACCGTGGTTCCCAACCACAATTGCAGCTGTAATATAAAGGTTTTTCAACTCACTGCAAGTGCAATCACGGGTGCATTTTCTCACAATATAAAGAATTGTCACAAATTGCAACCACATTTAGAACCATGCATAGCTCGGGTGGGGACTTTACCTACGTTTTCTATAACTTTTAGAGTAAGGGGGAGCGGGGGTCGCAGGGGTTGCAATTCATACGTGAATTTCGGATTTTACATTGAACAGTGTAGCGATTAAACAAGAGGCACATCCATAGGGGAAAAAGTAGAAACTATCAATTCTTCTTTGGTGAGGGGGAGGGGGGGATTGAAATGAAAATTACATACATATATTAAGCAATGGGAAGAACCTTTTTAACAATCTCCTGGCTAAGATCTGCAATCTGGGAATCAAGAGACTTGATGGTTTCTTCCTTTTGCCTCTCCAAGTTAGCCAGAGCCTCCTGCAGCTCAGCCTCCACTTTCTTCCTTCCCTCCGCGATCTTTTCCTCAACCTCAGCCTGCGTCTCTTTCTTCATCGCATTCAGCGCCGCCGCTATCTCCGCCCGAGCAGCAGCCATCACGGCATTCGCCTTCTCCTCCAACTGCTTCACCTCCTCCGACGTGTCTTTCACGCTGCCCAGCTTCTCCCTGATCATCGCGTCCCTCTCGTCCATGAATTTCCCAAGTGGGGTGAACCATATCTTGTCCAGCGCAACCATCAGCAACAGAACCTCCACCATTATGATGGGCAGGGTCAGGTTGAAGTCGAATAGTGCAGCTTTCTCTATTTCGGCTGCTAGGGAGGGCTGAGCCAAGACCAGTGGTGCTATTCCGCCCAGGAGCGACAGCATCTGGGGCTTTGAAATTGGGACTTTCAATTTCAGGGTTGGGACTTTGGGGAGTGAAATTTGGAGAATGGGAAGTTTGGGTGTGGGAGAACGAGGATTGGTGCAGACTGGAACCAAAGGTTTGGTGGAAGCCATAATCATGTTTGCCATGGCTACTGCTTTGTGATTAGGATGTCTGTCTCAGCTCAGTCTGAGGATTGGATTGGAGAGAAGAAGAGGATTTGAGAGAAGGGCTATCTGAATTCTTCGCCACACAAATTCATGAGGTTGTGTGGCAGTGGCTGGCTAATGGAGTCTGGAAGCTTGTCACTCAACCAAGTTGGAATGTTCCACATCTAAATGGATCAGGCCTTGGCCCATTTGTTGTCTACCCAACTAACACCTATCCACTTCATTCTTCCTAGGCCCAAATATATAGCTCCGGTGTAGTTTACTTACAAGTAAGACAAGAATGTGGACTGAATAGTTAAAAAGAAAAAACCGTAGCATTATAAGTGCACAAGAATGTCAAGATCAAAATCAAAGCTGCAATTGAGTTAAACAAACCTACAATTTTAATGTCTTTCTACCTTATCACAAAATTGGGTGATAAAAGCGGGGTAGGAAATCCTTATCCTTAGTAACATATTAAAGCAACTGAAAAACAGTTCCATTGCAGGTAGGTTGACCCCAACTACAGCAACTAAGTAACCTAAAGGTATGCCGTGGCTGATAGACTTTAGCATGATGAGTTCTACTACAATTCCCAGGGCACATGTTCTGTACAGTGATAGGAGAAACTCCAATAGCAATATGGTACGAGCCAGTGTTTCGTCCTGTTATTATTGTCTCTATCGCTGAAGACAATAAAATAACCAAAGCAAGCACTGTTGAAAAACTCTTTACAGTGGTTAAAATGATTAAAGTGCAAACTCCATCAAAATTCTCTCCATGTGGGTCTCCGAGAGTAATGCTGCCTCCTCCAATAGCGTAGAATTCTTCTAATTTTTCTAAAACTGCCCACAATAAATCTGGCTATCATTGAGCAGCAAATCCTACCCTCAGCTCTCGCTCTTCTCACAACTGGCAGACGGCTGTGAGAGGATAGTCCTCCCAAAAAACCAGATAACCAGCTCTTTCCTCCTCGAATTTCTTCTGCATTGCAATTCTGGATCTTCCCATTCTCTATGACTATATCATTCAGACCAATGTCGTCGTCATCGTTATGTTCTTTCTGTTGATATCTATTAAGTTGTTGAGGCGATGACCTGCATCTCCATTGATATCATCCAATGTAAGAACTTGTTTGAGAGCATTATAGCAACGTGCATAAAATTCGACTAGATGAATTTCCAAATTTCCCATCTTAGTGGTTCCACACCCTTTCAAAGAAAATCATTTTCAAGTTCTAATAAAATAATCATAATGGTAATTTTCGAGGCATGTCATATATGTAAGACCTCTCGAGCTATGGTATCTTCTATGATTTTAGATTTTATAACTCTAATAAAGAAACTCATTATACAAGTCTGCAGCATCTACTTATGTCAATATTTGACATGTAACTGAAAAAGGTTAAATTAAAACAGATCGTGTATTGTTTCGTGCATTTTATTTGAAAGACACTATATTGCATCAATACAGTTTAATTAAAAATGAGATAAAGTTATAGGGTAGATAGCTGAAAGCCTACGCCAGTACAAAGACCAAAGTTCATCACATGCAAGATGGCAAACCAGAATGTTTTGTATGGTTATATTGGAAACTGCATACCTCCTGTGTTGTTTCAAATTGAAAGCTCGTTTCTTTGACTGCTTACTCTGGTAACTGCAAGTGTCAGATATATGGCGCACGAAATGAAGCTGCAAAGACCAAAATAAACATGAGTTAAGGAGGGTCATGAGAGCAATACGCTTCTAAGTTCCAGATCCTAACCACAGCACATCATTAAGAATGAAACTATAGTAGAGTAAAAACAAAACAAGTTTAGACTTCCTTTTCAAATATTTGGTAGATTGTATTATTTCCACGTCAAAGTCACACGAAACATATAATCATAGTCTATGTGAAGCACTACAGATGAAGCTGGCTCTTCAATAAATCTGACACAAACCTGGTCACCATCCTTGATGCCATAATCTCGAAGGTAATCCGTTTCTGTAACTAATTTATGTCCTTGATAGGATAAGCAAAATTGCTGCCAAACAAGTGGCCTACATAAACAAATCAATAATAACTTAAGGAAAAACCCAGCCAGCAGATTATGATGATGAACTTATTAAGTAAATAGAAACTCCAGAATTTAAAAAAAAAAAAAAAAAAAAAATACCCCTTTTTTACAAAAAAAAAAAAAAAAAAAAAATTAAAAAATAAAATTATATAAAATTAAATTTAAAAAAAAAAAAAAAAAAAATAATTTATTTA
>Ga0123340_1007009_pt1 | contig 10759 bp, 4 predicted proteins | sample SirMexnodulemix_FD_89961 | JGI IMG/M metagenome (GOLD analysis project Ga0123340, IMG submission 89961) | Root nodule microbial communities of legume samples collected from Mexico - Siratro Mexico nodule mix | ecosystem: Host-associated > Plants > Roots > Nodule | place: Mexico: Nepantla... | reverse complement strand
GTATTATTATTACTATTATTTATTATTATTATTATTATTATTATTATTATAGTTATTATTGTTATTATTATATTTATTATTTATTATTATTATAGTTATCGATTTTGTGACTGAATTTGTGATCGAATTAGACACTAAAATCAGTGACTAAATGTGTGATTGAATGAGTGATCAAAATCAATGACCGAATGTGGGATCGAATTTGTGACCGAATTTTTTGGTCACTGATAGTGACTGAATTTTTATTGTCACTGATTCGGCTACTAATAGTGACCAAATTTTTAATTACTCATTTCGATCACTATTTAACAATTTTCTAGTAGTTAATTTGTTTGTTGTAGCTACGATCTTTCATTCTTTCTACTCTAATAATGTGTACTGGTTTACTAATGACCATAACTTGGCAGGCATCATATCTAAACCTTTTTTATCATTATTTTAGGTGTGCTTTAAAGTTTTATTATGAAATAAATTATTTTAAAGTTTGATTAAACTTTTTAAACATCAAATTTAACTAAGAAAATATACTTATTTAATATAAACATGTTTTATATAAACCATAAATTTGAATTATTTCTAAGGTAAAGTTTAATTGGATTAGTTGTATTTTATGAGGATATTGTTGTATTTAAAATAATAGTTGGGCGAAATTGTTTAATGATTGGGTTGCAACAGTTATGTGTTAAGATTGGTTAGCAATGTTTGATAGTGTGGTTAGGATGAAGTTGCTAAATTTGTGATAGCTGTGATTTGAGAATTTATCTCTGAAGTTGCATTGTAATCGTAACCAAAAGGGCCAAAGAACTAACAATGAATTTAGTAGAATTCTACGTTGGAAGGATGTTAGGGTGGGTGATAATGAGGTTGCATTAGTCTTGAAGAACAATCTGGTGAGTGAAGTTTTTTGATTAGGGAATTATATTTGAGCAATTTATGTAAAGATTATTACTTTTATGTTATTTTGGTGATGAGCAGATAATTTCTAATTTATCTTTGTCCAAGGAAGAGTTTTGGCACGATTTTGTGAAAGAAGCATTTAAAGTCATCACTCCTGAAGTTAATGATAGCAAACATTTTGAAGACAAATGTGCTAAGATTCTTGAAGAAATTGAAGAATTTAATCATCGATTGGAATTGCAAGAATTGTTGATCGAAAGGCTTGAAACTGGATTGAGGGAGCTCAAGCAGATTATGCAACAATAAGAACAAGTTTCAAAGAAAAATGGCGTCCCCTCCCATGTTGTTGAAGAAGCTGGAGTTGATACAGAAGGTAAAGGTCAAGGTGAAGACAGTAATATGTACAAACAGATGAAGTTAGAACCCCGAGTTTGACTAAAAAGCAGGGTTGATAGATCACATTGGACCACTGATCAAAGTCGTATTCGGTCAAATAAATACAATTAGATGCAGTACTAGGAAGTGACTCCTAGGTCGTCTCCCAAGGACTTAGTTTTCTGTCAAAGGATTAAACACACAAAGAAAAAAAAGGCGAGGGGGGTTCGTGAGTTATCTAATAAAATAAAAACCAACAACCGAATTAGATTTTCTCAACCGAAAATTAAATTACCCTTTTGATTAGATTGCAATCCGCTTATCACAGGATACAAAAATTCATGCTCAACTTATTGAACCCTAATTCCAACCCAAATTAATTAGCTAAGCGATAACTAATACAAGTTTTCCTTATGTAAATTAAACATTCACATACATTATTCATTCCATCCCAATAACTTGTGAATCACTCCATTAAGCATGAACAGAGACACGAAATTTATATTAACTAAAACATTAAGCATGAATCAGTAAAAACATTAAGCACAAAAATAAAATGATGAAGAATTAAATAACGAAGAGAGCAAAAATAACACAACAACAACCTCAATGCTTCATGGCAATCTGAATCAAAAGGATAACCTTATAAATTAGTCTTCCATTAATTTCGAATAAAGCAAACAGAAATTAAATGCAAAACGAAATTAAATTAAAGCAGGAACAAAATTAAATTAAAATAGAAACAAAATTAAATTATAGAGAAAAGAAAATAAATACAGAACCAGTCTTTCCAGAGAGAGAAAACGAATTGAATCCCAAAAGTAGAGAATAAAGAACTGTTTGCTTCTCTGTTCACCTCTCCTATCTGTAACAAATAGCTAGACCAAAATAAGTGTTAAATACTAAACATAATGGGTCCAAATTTATTCAATTATGGTCCAACGAATAAAAGCTAAAAATAAAATTGATAATGTGACAACTCCTCTTCAATTCCAAAATTAATTTCCAAGCCCAATAAAATTCCAAAACTGCCCTAAAAATAATAATAAAATTAGTTCAGAAAATTCAAATTACATAAAATTACGAATTTATGGTAAATGAAGCCCAAACAGTGAAATTGACAAAATAATAGGTAGTTAAACACAAATCACTAATAAAAATAGGTACATAAAGAAAAGTAAATAAGGGAAAATAATGACTCATCAACCACCTATTTCAGGAAGAGACGAAAGACAACCAACCCACATAGGGCATCTAGCTGAATTATGAATATTTGTTTTTGTAAATACATATTGTAATGTTCGGCTCAAAATTGTATATTTGATAGAGCTGAATGAACTTATTTTTGATAAACCTGATAATTGAAATTTTGAATTGTTGTACAAATTTTATTTATAATGAAAGAGACATTGTTTTGGATGAAATGAGAAATTGAGGCAAAATTTGTCAATATGTTTGTTGTTACTATATAATTGTTTATATTTGATATGATTTTTGTGAGAAATGATCGCATTAACTGTATATTCGATTTTTTTTTATCACTTGATGACTTCAACTGTTGTGGTGAAGAGCATAGCTGAGAACATTCAATGAACCTACGTAGGTCAGGAAGGAGGACAGTTGGTTCAATCTTGGTGTTTACTTTCATCTCTATCTTAAGTGTTTAGAAAGTGTTAAGCAATTAATCACTTATATACACATAGTTAAACAAGTAAATGTGCAGTAAGGATTTTGACCCAGAACATGTGTGAGTTTTTACCTACTAAACTAAGGCAGAGTTGTGGTGAATAGAATGGTGGATAACATGCAATGATACTTCTTACATAGGTCAAGGAGGGAGACACATGGTTCAATTTTGGTGTGTTATTTTCTCCCTGTCTTATTAAGCGTTCAAAAAGTGCTAAACAATTAATTAGGGAGGGAGACATTTAGTTCAATTTTGGTGTTTTCTTTATTTCCTGTCTTAAGTATTCATAAAGTGTTGAGTAATTAATCACTTATATACACATGGTTCAATAGATAAATGTTTAGTGAGGATTTTAACCCAGAACATGTGTGAGCTGTTTCCTGTTAAACCAAGGCAAAGTTGTGGTGAAGAGAATGGTGGATAACATGCAATCATATTGCCCCATATTAAAGGAGGGGTAACCTTTGGGGATTTCTCACCACACAACTAGTATTAATAGAGACAGTTGTATAAAATGAACTTATTTTTGTGAATTGTGACTGAATAATCCTTCTTATAGGTATTATGTGAGAAGAGAATAACTTAATTTAAGAAATTGGTAGTCATGAAGACATCTGACTTCAGATGGTAAAACTTGACCTAAGGTGTCCTCGTATTAAAGAGAGGTAACCTCTAGGGATTTCTCACCACACAACTAGTATTAATAGAGACAATTGTATAAAATTAACTTATTTTTGTGAATTAAGAGTGAATAATCCTTCTTATAAGTATTATGTGAGAAGAGAAGAACTTAATTTCTGAAATTGGTACTCATGAAGACATCTGACTTGAGATGTCAAAACTTGACCTAAGGCGTCTCCGTATTAAAGTAGGGATAACCTTTGAGGTTTTTGAGCACACAATCACTATTAATAGAGACAGTTGTATAAATTTAACTTATTTTTGTGAATTAAGATTGAATAATCCTTCTTATGGATATTATAAAGAAGAGAAGAGCTTAATTTCTAAAATTGGTTCTCATGAAGACATTTGACTTGAGATGCCAAAACTTGATCTAAGGTGTCCCCGTATTAAAGTAGGGGTAACCTCTAAGGTTTTATGAGCACACAATCACTATCAATATACACAATTGTATAAAATGAACTTATTTTTGTGAGTTAAGATTGAGTGTTTAAGCACTAGCCAATAACATGAAACAAGTCACACGTTTATAACACAAAAACCCTTAATATACATTTACGTGTTTAACCATGTGTATTTAAGTGTTTAATTACGCAACACTTTCTGACCACTCACCCCATTCAACGTAGTAAACACCACCAATGAACCAAATATGTTCTTTCAACAACTACCTAAGGAGTATCCTTTAATTTTTTTCAACCATGGTGTGGACCACAACTCTGCCTTGGGTTAGTAATAACACTAGCCAATGACATGAAACAAGTCACACGTTTATAATGCAAAAATCCTCAATACACATTTATATGTTTAACCATGTATATTTAAGTGTTTAATTGTAGAACACTTTATGAACATAAATGACAGTTATCATAACATTCCCTAAATGCACAAAACTTGTCCTTAACTAATCAACCCAACGATTAATGGTACAACTGTTTACGAGACCAATATCTCACAACTCACAATGAAAACATGTGTGTTGCTCACCTTTGGGTGATGACGAACAAGTATCCAATTACACGGTTATACAAATTCCTTCACTCAAAACAAATTTAAATATCCCTGTTCAGGTAATGAATAAATTGTTTGCTGGTAGATCTCAAATCTTACAAAATGTGCTAGTACCATTTGACATAAAACACACCAAAAATGTTCATACATTTTTGTACAAATTTTTTCTACAATACTACAAAATCGACAGAAAACTTACAAAATTGTTCATTCATAAAAATATCCTTAAACTTGTATATGTACATCAAAATGTATAGTATAATCTAAAACTATATATGTACATTAAATGTATAGTATAGTTGAAGGGGATATTGACTTCACAAAACACATTATATAAGCTGAAGTTCCACCAACACATAATGTCGATGAACATTGTCCTCGTGGAGGACCCATTTGCAAACACTTGATTGGAGATAACTTTAAAGTTACTTTTGAAAAAAAATGAACAACATGCATTATGTAAAACAAAACCAAACTCCAAACAAAAAATAAACGTAAAGTTATAAAAATGTAAAACTAATCGACGAGTACTTAGACATGTTTTTTTCCATCAAACTGAGGTACACCATTCCAAATTTTCATATATGACAATCATCCCACAGTCATATATGCACGTCATGAATAATTAAGCTACAGTAAATAACATATATGTGCTTATATTATATTTATCAGAGTTCAAAACTCACGTGTTAAGTTGAAGAGGGATTTATTTTTGTGGGATGAAATAAATCGAAGTTAAGAGTATCTTTCTATATTGATTTCCCAATTCAGCAACAGAATCCTGCTAACCAAAACAAAACAATTATATAATATTAGCCACAAATACGAAAGTGGATAGATACTTACAGTTACGTAAAGAATAAGTATTACATATTCACAACAATTGAATTGAAGTACACTAATGACTTGGAATTTGTATTAAGTAGAAAGTCTTTTTAAAATAACTAAAAATATTTTGATGGTTGGGATGTCAAGAAAAACTTTGTGGAGTAGTTGTTTTGGAATATAAAATTGGCCCTCAAAATATTAGGAGGGTAGCATTTCAGGGTCATGTTGGTCAAGTTATATTAAAGGCCAGCTTCACAAAATTACTTTGGAAGTTTTGGCGGTGTTTGGTTCGTTTTGTGTTGTTCATAGTACATTTCAGTAATAACTAGAAACATCTGACCTTGTTTTCATCCTTCTTCTTGCTTTCAACTTTAGTAAAAGAAATATTAAAGATGAATATTCTTTGTTTTCACTGTCTCCTTCGCAATTATTTTATAATAAGAATTTTTATGAGAATTTTTTATAATAAAAATTAAAAAGAAAACAAGATATCATTTTATAATTGTAAATGGAAACACATAAACCCAAAATGAAAAAAAAAATATCCCCTTTATATGGATTGAATCCATTAAATAACTAAGAAATTTGGCACTTTAACGAGTGTGTGAGTGTGAATGAAGAAGATTGTAGATAATTAGTAAACAATTTTGTTTTTTTAGGACTAATTTCTGCAAATTTTAAAAAGATTAAAAATAATTATTTTAAATTAGGAAACTAGAATCATGTTTGAACTTTACCTAGAATAATTATAATTTATTGGTTATCATTATCAAAATAGGACATTCTCAAATAAATAAATAAAAAGAAAATAATAGAAGCCTCATCATAATTTGGCGTTAAATGGTGCCAGCTCGAATGTACAATACTTTGTTTAAATTATTGGAGTAACTTTGTCACATTATGAGCACTTCTAATTCTTTTGTTATTCTCGTATTAGCTTTTCAACAACTTGGAAATCTTGTTTGCTTAAAGAAAACTTGCACTCTTGTTGGTTTGTTCTTTTTTTCCTTTAAAATGAGAATAAGTTAACGAAAAGTATACTAATTTTACTAAATGTGGAATGTAGCAAAATTTTAGCCATGAAAAGAGAGATAATTATTGGTGCTATACTTTTTCACAATTCATCAAGTCAAAGAAACTCAATCAGCTTGAGGAACTAAAATAAAAACTAATTTTAAAATACATAACATAATTATATATTCAAAACTTAAATTTAAAATCATTATTAATTACGTTGAAATAACTCCATGTTAATCAACACATGCTGTGCTGTTGATTCTGTTAAAAAAAACACACACACACAATACTGTGTGAAAAATAGTAAAGGATTTAGGGCGAGTCATCTCTAGATTTGCCGGTGTAAAAAAATATATTTAAATCGATTTTTCTAATTATTTTCCTTACCCTAATGGTCTAAAATTGAAAAAAAAAATATCAATATATATTATTACAACTTTTAAATAAAATATGTTTATTTCTCGATCCATTAACTATTTTCTTAACGACAATAATTGATAAAGCCCTTTTTTTATATTATTTGGTGACCTTTGAAGCACATGTCATCAAGTGCAAGAAATCTACTACAATCTGGTTTGTTTATCAACCTTTTTTTTCCCTCTTTCTATTGTGATCATTCGATAGGCAAAGACTTGTATCAATAGACTGTGGTTATTCTTTTTGTCGTGAATAAACTGTGTTTATTTCTATTATCATCAATAAATTGTGGCTATTCACTGTAAACCAAATTTAGTAATCCTCGGAATTGTAAAATTGGTTGGTTTGTATCAAGTTTTAGATTACAGTTATATACTTTTTTACAATTTTAAAAAGTAAAAATATGTTTATTATCATTAAATTATTTTATAAATCCAATTTCACTAATAATAATATAAAAATGTATTTAAATTAAATTTAAGTTAATTTACTAATGTTCTTTAGTTATAAAAAGAAAATCTATTTTTTCTTTTTCTCATCTCGAACGAGCTACCTTAGTTCTGATATGTTATTTTCAACTTCTCACTATTATTATTTTAAATTTTACCACCTCAGCTAAAACATTGTTACAAAAGTTGTCCTGTGAAGCCTCATATTATTATATATATATATATAATAAAGTGGTTTGGTAATGTGCAAGGAAATGAAAGTTATGTTGTCATTGTTTATTAGTATAAGATAAGTATAAGAACAAATCAGAACTATTTTAAAAAATAATTAACATGATCTTCTAAAAACAAATAATAGTTTTTTATTAAATAATTATTAGTTTTTTAAATTTACAAATAGTAAATTTTTCATCCAATTTATTTAATATTTTCAACAACCATTTTAAGTTACTATTGGGATGAAATTTTCTATATGCTTGAATAAAGCATGTAGTGTAAAACATGAAATTTGATAAGAAGATTTAATTATTTTGAGAAAAATTAACTTGAGAGAAATTTAAATATAAATATTGACCAAACAAATATTGAAAGAAATAAGTTCAAGAACTTTTCTCAAGAAATCAGAGACGCATTCAATATATTTATTAACTTTTAGACAATACATGGGTTAGACAATACATGGGTTGATAGAAATGTTTTTAAATAAAAACTCTCAAAAGATTGTGCCCTTTCATTAAATGCGCGTGATTCCAATTTGAGAGAATTGTAGCATTCATTCCCTCCCTTACAACCGTTACATCATCAATGTAACAAACATACCTTGTCCAACATCTATCAGACTCAAATATGTTAAATCTTATCCACACAGTTCAACTCACTGATTTCAAGCAATTAATGGGATTCAAATACCAGGCCCAATAAGAAAACCTGGCTTTTTCATATTTCTAAACATTCCACACTATTGTTTTTTACATATATAACTCTCAAAACTAAATTACTTTTTTTTTCTCAGAAAAGTCAGCCTAAAACCTAAGTAATGTTCCTTCGCGTGAGAGTGGTGTATTTTGCATTCCTAATCATATATCACAAAGTTTACAAACATAACTAATTACCTGGCACGTGAAAATGAGATGATTAGTTGATTCTATATGAGATTGACATGCAATACATTTTAAATCTTTCAACTCTACTCTTTTTTATTCTAAATTTAGGATAACTTAAAATTACTCTCCGATAGTCGGTCTTTAAGTATTTAGGATTCATAGAAATAAAATTAATTTTTATGTTGGTCAGTAGATGAGGTAGAAATATTTGTATGGTACAATTGCATGTTTAGTCTTAGGTAAAATTTAGTGGATTGAAGTTACGAGAAACTTTTACGGAATGGTGTATGCATCTTGTAGGAGAGATCAAATAAATAGAGATTGATATAGTATTTATTGTCAGGCATGAGTAGGAAGGTGGGGAAATCTAGGTGTAATGCATTTTTTTTTTTGCAGGTCATTACTCCAGTCCAGAAATGTTCTAATTGAAGGAGCTGGTATTGATTTTTATCCTTATTTTTATTTGTTTACCACTGCAAGTTTTGATTTTGTTGTACTTGTTCCAATACTTACCATTTATTATTATTTGAAATTTAGTATTAGGAAACTGGAGGGGGAAAAACTATCATCTTCTTTATTTCTTGATTGTAATAGGGTTAGAGCTAAAAAAAAGCTCTTAGAGCTCCAAGACTGCGTAAACAATCTACCATCCTATCCTCTAACCTCACTCCTTATTTTATTATATGAAAATTTGACCGAAATTTGACCGAATAACTTTTTGTATCCTCTCCTTTACAAGTCCATTCATCCTCTTTCCCCTTACTAGCCTACTACCTTGCAAATTTATTAAGAAGGATTCAATTAGTTTTTTTCATTCAAACCAACTCCTTCGTCAACTAAAAGTCCACTCCCATTCATTGTGTTCCCATGTGCCTATATCATTGATTTTGAACTTCTTTTGGTTAGAATTAGTGAATATTTTTCTTTTAAGTATGTAATCTCCTAACAATCATCTTCCGCAAATAAGATTTTGTTCTCTGCTCCTAAATCCTAACTGATATTTCCATTAAATCAATTATCTTGTATTCCTTCTCCACAAACTTTTTTAAAATCTTTCCACCATTAAGATTCATTTAAGCATTCTTTATAGTTATTTAAACTTCTCCATAATCCATATTTTAATTCTATGATATCTTCCCTAAACCTTTTTCTTCCCTTCCTTACAAAATAATGAAAATTATGAAAAAATAATATAAAATAATTTAATAACATAGAGTTAAAGGTACTTTGGTGAATAGTAAAAAATTGTAAATAAATGAGAGATGTCTCATTTTCTTTACCTGAATATTTGAAGAATAAAAAGAAAAGCCTTGATATAATGTGATTCAAAATTTTATCACTCATATAATTCCTTTTTTCTCTTAGATCTTTTCCTTGACTTACACTTATGTTGGATAGAGTAGAGAAAACATAAATACATATTTATAGTAAAATTTATCAAGATTACTTTTAGCTATAGCTGAACTTGTTTTGTAATTAAATTTTAAATTTTATTTAGTTATAAATTAGTATAGAAAAAAAAAAGCTTCCACCAAGTGGGGAGAATTAGTATTTTCTTATATAAATTAATAGTGCTTTATTTATATGATATATATGGAATTTCAAAATAATAAAAGATTTATATTACGTGATTAAAATATTGAATCGGAAAATATTATTTATAAATTTAAAATGTTAGAAATATTATTTATTGAAACATAATAATTGTGAATGTGTATTTAAAAATAGAATAAACGTAATTCTAATTTTTTATCAATAAGAAATACGTGTCTCTATTTTAAAAATTAAACAAAATGCGAATGAGGATTGTTTAAAAAATTGAACATATTACATAGTATCAATATTATTCTTCCGAACTTATTAGCAATTAATCTGCCAACTGTGATAGTTGATAAAATCATGGAACGAGTAACAGTGTAATCGAGCTTGTATTAAGTTCTTTTACTTAAAAGAACAATTTCTTTTAAAATTTCATTATTTTTTTTACTCATTTATTACAGATTTCCAGAATAGTAAATATTAGAAAATATGTATAGTTGAATCTTATTTAAAAATTATTCTCGTACTTTTTAAGTAAACTTTTAATTATAAATGAACATGAACTAATCTTATTTTTTAAAAACCTTTGGAAGTCAATCATTACGTAATTTTAATGAGTGATTGATCTATAAAAGTAAGCATAGCAGTCAAGGGAATATAAGACAAGAGGTAAAAAATCTCAAATATTGAGTATAATACTTACCAAATCTTTGACATTACATTTTTATTTTTGATACTATTTAATATTAATATAT
>Ga0123340_1007007_pt1 | contig 10759 bp, 7 predicted proteins | sample SirMexnodulemix_FD_89961 | JGI IMG/M metagenome (GOLD analysis project Ga0123340, IMG submission 89961) | Root nodule microbial communities of legume samples collected from Mexico - Siratro Mexico nodule mix | ecosystem: Host-associated > Plants > Roots > Nodule | place: Mexico: Nepantla... | reverse complement strand
TTATTATTCTTAATATTATAAATATATTTTGATTATTATTATAATTTTAATTTTATTATTATTACTTTTATTATTATTTTACAGTTTTATTATTTTTATTATTATAATTATTATTTATGATTTTTTTAGTTTCTAATATTAATACAATTAATATTTTTTTTATAATTATCTTATTTTTATTATTACTTTATACTTTATTTTCTTATTTTTTATGATCAATTATATTTATTTTATTATAATATAAATATATATTAATAATTTATTAAATTAATTATATTAAAAATAGGATAAAAGTTACTTTCTCTCTATATCTCTTGGTATCAGCAAAATACTATGCATTTTGGTATTTGTTTTTTTATTAGTTTTTATTCTTCGATTTTTCAACTTTCTCTTGCATTTCGTCTCTCAAAAATTTTCCATCCGCACAACAGAACGCACAAGAAGTAAGAAATTTAAGAGATTGAGATAAAAGGAGTTAAAAATTTGAGAATGTTGAGAAAAAATGAGAGTGAAAAAATTATCTCTCCATTGACTCATGCTCATCCAAAATTTAAGATGATAATAAAGTTAAATAAACAAAGAATGAGGCTGAATACAATGAGCTCCATCTGTTTATATACTGATTCTTCACCTTGAGACTGTTTCATGCACCTTTATAATTTTGAATATTTTCATTTTAGTCATGAAAAAAAGACGAAAATATCTTTATTGTTGGAAGAAGACAGAGAAGAACATTGAGGTATTGGTTTCGTGTTCAGTTCACGTTTATGGAGGTACAAGTTTGAGGCAATCAAAGATAGAGAGAGACAAATTGAAGAGGTAAAAGAACATTGTGCTGGAGGTTGTAGTTCGTGAAGGAGGGATTTGAGAGTTTTTTCGTTTGTCATCCATGGTAACTGTGTTTCAATTTTTTTTTCTCTTCGTGAATTGTCTAATCCGCAACGATAGTATTTTTTTTAATGAATTGCAGATTGCAAAACCGCAATGCAATAAAACATATTATTATTGCGGATTGTACATCCCGTAATTATTTTTTCTGCACCTTCATTATTGCGGGTTGTACATATCGCAATTGAAATTTTTTTCAATGTATTCCAGATTATACAATCTGCAAGTCTGAAAATTCTGATTTCAGACTTGCAAGTTGTACAACTCGCAATTTATTTAAAATTTTGATAGTATTGCGGGTTGTACAATATGCAATTCAAATAATTTTTTTTAAACGAGTTGTGGATTGTATAACCCACAATACAATTAAAATTTGTTGTTATTGTGGTTGTACAACCCACAATACAATTAATTTTTTTTATTATTGCGGATTGTATAACCCGTAATTCATTTAAAAAAAGAGGTGCTGTTGAAAGAGATGAAGGATAAAATTGGATTAAGAAAATTTAAAAGAGTAAAATTGTAAATTCATATTTATAATGGAGGTGAAGAGAGATAATATGGAGGTGAAGGAAGAATCAGTCTCTTTTATAAGTTCTGGCCATGAAAATGAAAGGAAAGACTTGGTGCGATTGCCTTATTTTTTATTTATTTATTTATTTTTTTTAAAAAGAGAACAATACATCTAACGACAAATTTATTAACAAAATTATTGATGAAATATAAATTTGAAAATAGAAATATAATCTGTGTTTCCCAAAATATTTGAAGATAAAAATGCATAACTAACAACTAATTCCTGTATTTATTAGATTGAAATGAATAATTTTACCATTACAAGATTTCTCAAATAATTTAATTGATTTTAAAATATTTTAAAATTCCCAAAACATTTATCGTATTTGTATGGGGTGCAGGAAGAAAACGTGGAAATGTTTGATCTGACCCGGCCCATTATCAGTCCTTTGCATGGTTTAAATTAGAAGAACTAGAGAAAGCAGAACCCTTCTAAAAACCTGCGGCAAATACAACCAAACAAGGAACCATGTCGCCCAGCTTCGTCTTCGACCCTCCCAGCGACGAAGAAATCGAACACTCCGAAGGAGAAGAGGAAGAAGAAGACCAAGAAGAACCAGAAGAAGCTGAGTCAGGATCAGATTCTGACTCAGAAGAAGAAGAAGAAGAAGGGCGGCACAAAGAAGCGCGGGTTTCGAAGAAGAAAACGCAGTCTCCATGGGACTTCGCTAAATACACGGAATCGGTGGCCGAGGAACACGCTCGCAGGAGCACAACCTCGGTGGACGAGAAAATATCCAAAGCTCTCCGACAACGTTCCACGCCGCTCGTTGCTGAGCTTGACCACAGCTCCGAGTCCGAAGTTGATGAACAAGTAATTATTGGGTTTTCGTTTTTTTGTGTGTGTGTGTCTGCATTCGTATACCCTTCTGGGTTTTTACTCTTATACGATAGGAAAAAAATGATTTTTTTTTTTTTTTGTGGGGGGGGATTTTGAAGAAGTGCTTCACTGTTTCAGAAGTTGGTAACTAATTTTTGGGGTTTCGTTATTTTTTTTTTTGTAGTCGTCTACTCTTATGAATATACCATTGGAATTTTTTATTGTTGGGTAGGATTGTAGAAGTGTTTCTCTGTTTCAGAAAATGGTTTTATTTAGGATTTGAAAGTTTTTTGTATGCTTCAAATTCTGCTTTTGTTGGGCAAATTGAAGAAGGGTTCTGTCGGGTTTGTTCAAGTCGCAGGGGTTGAAAAATAGTGCTTGTTTGTTTAAAAATTTGCTTATTTGTTTATTGAGTTTGTTTAGGAAGATTGTAGAATGAGTGCTCATTTGTTTGAAGGGTAGTGATAGCAAGATGCATTGCAACACACTCCTTCTGACATGCTCTGTTATTGGTTAACATTTATTGGAAGCTATAAGATCATGAGCGGAGGCTTATTGAAGGAGTGAGACTTAAGGAATTTTGTGTTTTTCAATATGTTTCAGCTAATAATAATACTGTGTTTTAAAACGGGTATTAGAGAATGTTGCTAGCATTTCTCTTGTTTCAGAATTTGCTTTCTGACTAATGATAGGAAATAGTGCTTATTTGTTTCAAGAATTGATTTTGTCTTTTTAAATTTGTTGCTTTTGTTTAGGAAGATTATAGACCGGATGAAGAAGATGAAGAAGAGGGTTATGGCGGTGATAACAAGTCCTTTTTTGCTCCTTCTGATGGAACCTCTTTCCACGCTGATTCCTTCCTGCAGCTTAATCTGTCTCGTCCTTTGCTCCGGGCTTGTGAGGCACTGGGGTATGCTAAACCAACGCCAATTCAGGTTTTTTATTTTTGGCTTTGTTGATTTTTATTTCAATTCTCAGCATTGATGGTTGCTTAATTAAATGCTATTTAGGATAGATAACCTTCAGTATTTTGCCTAGCTTTATCTTCTGAGTCTTAGCATTACTGGAATTAGTTATGTGACTTCATGCTGTGTTCTCTCTTCATGCTATTTAGGACACTTCGTGCAGACAATTTTACTTTGTTTTTGGGCGTTTTTAATTTTGATGACAGGCAGCATGTATTCCATTGGCATTGTCTGGTCGTGATATATGCGGTAGTGCCATTACCGGGTCAGGGAAGGTATTCTCTCGGTTACTTTTCTTTGGGTGTTTCGTAAATTTGTTATACCTTGCTTCAGTGGTTTTGGAGCCTGCGTTTTTGTAAAATGGTGTTTCTTATAATGCCCTTTGTTCATTTCATGCTTTTGCGTTTCCTTGCAGACAGCTGCATTTGCATTACCTACGCTAGAGAGGTTGTTGTTCCGACCAAAACGCATGCGTGCAATAAGGGTACTCATTCTTACTCCAACCAGAGAATTGGCAGTCCAGTAAGTCTTATAACTGTTCTGAGTTGTATTTCAGGATTATATTTATTTTGTAAAATTATTCCAAATATATCATTCTAGGAGAGAAATGGCCTATAGTTTTTTTAATGGTTGCATTGGATGGATCTAGTTTTTGAAATATTTATTGTTTTTTTAATGCATTTAAATTAATGCATCAAATTCAGATTAGGCTCCATTTAAATCAATGATTTGTCTATGAATGTATATTGTATTCATTTATTCAATTCTGAAATTTGAGTAGTCTTTTTATGATGATTCATGTTAATTGCTTTCCTAATATACTTATTTCTAATTTTTATTTGACAGAGTTCACAGTATGATTGAGAAGCTTGCTCAGTTTACTGATATAAGGTGTTGCCTGGTTGTTGGGGGTCTGTCAACAAAGGTTTGATCACTATTTCAACTTCCTGACAGCTTAATTTACAAGATTTGCTGGTGGTTCAGAATATAATTATGTGCCTTTTGTAATGCTTTCAGTATGCAGTCAGCTCTTTTGGTCTTGTCCAGGAGAATTATTTTCTTTTGCCTTTCTGCTTTTATACAGCCTGATAAATATTGGGTCTAGAACTAGAACGGTACATTCTGTCTGTTTGACAGTTGATACACAGCAAAATTCTTGAGTTTCAAGACATGATTTTTCTTTCGTACTAGAGTGAATTTAATTTGACATGTTTGAACACTGTATATGATATGGTATCTATTTGTTGATGATATGAATTGCTTTAAGACGGAATTTTGTAAAAATGACCTTTTCTCCTGACTAATTAGATTAATAAGCCTTTTGAAGAAATATTTCAAACTAATAAACTAGGAGAATATGAAGGATTGTATTTGATAAACAAAAAACCATTGATGTCTTCATAATCAGTGGTTTGTCTCATTTTTCTACCAAATGTTAAATAATGTCATGTAGTTAGGTGTTTTTTTTATGAATGAGTGGATGCAATGTGGTTTTTATAGCTATAAAAATTTCTACGTTTGTCTAGTTGATTGGGGACAAAGATTGTTTCGTTTGCTATTTATGTTTTAAAAGAGGTATTTTCCCATCCTAGGTGCAAGAGGTTGCTTTGAGATCAATGCCAGACATTGTTGTGGCTACTCCAGGACGCATGATTGACCATTTACGCAATGCTATGTCTGTTGATTTGGATGATCTTGCTGTTCTAATCCTTGATGAGGCAGATCGTCTTTTGGAGCTTGGATTTAGTGCTGAAATTCAAGAACTTGTAAGTTTTAGTGTCCATTTAATGCAAGAACCATCACAGTTAAATATGCTGTTTTATAATTTATCCTGATTTCAAATTTTCAATTAAAGAAGTGTTAAAAAGGTGTGCTTGTTTATTGTTAAACAGGTTCGCTTGTGTCCCAAAAAAAGGCAGACTATGCTGTTTTCAGCAACAATGACTGAGGAGGTTGATGAACTCATTAAACTTTCCCTGTCAAAGCCTTTGCGTCTTTCTGCTGACCCATCTACGAAACGGCCAGCAACCTTGACTGAGGAGTAATTTCTTTATATCTCATTATACCTTCTGATATCATCATCACTTATCATCTACATCTGTTCTGCATGCTTTGATAGTCAGCTTTATGTCGTATTATAGTGATAAATAAAAAGTTTTTGTCAAAGAAAAATCCACAAGTAATACTTCTTGAATATTCTTTTGTTGTAAGCAAATCTTTTAATGGAATGGACATTGAGTGGTTTTTTGAATTTTAAAAGCAAATGAAGAAGAGCATATTTCATGCTTGTTTATAGTATTTTTATCCATAGAAGTTACTTATACAAAACTATTATGTTAAAACTTTTGGGGTTGCAATGTTTTGGCATCAATTAGAATCTTTTGAGCTTTGTTAACTTTTTTTTTTTTTTTCCAGAGTTGTTAGAATACGAAGAATGCGTGAAGTAAACCAGGAAGCTGTTCTTCTTGCAATGTGCTCTAAAACTTTTACCTCCAAAGTCATCATCTTCAGGTTTCATTTATCGTTTCCTATGCTTATGCTTGTAGGATGTGATTCTATATCATGAACTGTTTATGAATTCTCTTAATGGCTATTCAATGAAACTGATTGGCAACAAGTAGGAGGTTGATTTTACTACGACCGCAGTGGTTATTTTATTATGCCTCTAATCTAGCAGTTGGTCTTCTTTTGCACTGCTTTATGAGTATTATTTCCTTTCTGTAGTGGAACAAAGCAAGCAGCACATAGACTAAAGATTATATTTGGATTAGCTGGCTTAAAAGCTGCCGAGCTTCATGGAAATCTTACTCAAGCCCAGCGTCTGGAAGTATGTTGTTAATAATTGATGTGTGTATTTAATTTTGCTCTTTGGTTGGTTTTGTAGTTATCTTACTATCACATTTTTGGGATACCAAACTTGATGATGTTCATTTGGACTTCATTTGTTTTTGTGCTTGTTGAAAATAGTTGTGGTTGTGACAAGATTTACTCACTTCTGATTATCTATTTAGGCTTTGGAACAGTTTAGGAAGCAGCAAGTGGATTTTTTGATTGCAACAGATGTGGCTGCCCGTGTAAGAGTCTATTCTTGATGTTTTTTTCTTCTTTATTCACTTTGAATATTGTATTGTTAATTGCATTGTTATATCAAGCACCGCATTTTTATCTCTTATCCTGAAAGACATGATAGGGATAGTGAAACTGTGGTCACTCAAGATGAACATACAATTATTAAATATGTAGCTTATTAGCATTTTCTTTTGGCATTTTGGAATTTGGATGTAGATCTGACACTGTTGCCTATGCTTTTATTTGTAGGGCCTTGACATTATTGGTGTTCAAACAGTTATCAACTTTGCATGTCCACGTGATCTTACTAGGTATAATCTATGACCCATATTTTTGTTAACTGGTAACTTTGATTGGCATGTTGCTGCTTTGCTGTATATATATGAACATTTTTTGTTGATCTCACCTTAAACGTTGTCTCATTCTCTCTTTGGTCATCCTGATAACTTCAATAATTCTTTTATCCCTAAAGCTATGTTCATCGAGTGGGTCGTACTGCAAGAGCTGGAAGAGAAGGATATGCTGTCACTTTTGTGACTGACAATGATCGATCACTTTTAAAAGCTATTGTGAGTATAGTTTGAAGAATTGCTCCATGTTTCATATTTCTTTGCATAGTTGTCTTTATTTTTTAAGATAAAAGATGTTGCATGAGCTGATCTGGATTTTGGGTCCCTGTCCCATTTAATCATTTACATATATTCTGCCAATGTATGTTAATTATTTTTCCCTACTAGTTATTCAAGTTTGACATTTCATCAGGAAGTTTCTACATCAAACATTTTAATTACATCCTCTACAGAGAAATATGCCATTCATTATGTATATACTAATTTTAGTTTTTATTTGGTCTTGATTATACATATCTTTACTATTAATCACTTCACTAAAATTTGCCTGAAGAAAAGCCAGATGTTTTTATTGTTTTTATTTTTTAAGGTAGAGAAAGCACAAATGGAAAAGGCAAAAATCTTGTTATGCTTTAAATGAGCCATTTGTAATCATTCCTGTACCTGTTGATTTTCAATTAATTAGGCCAAGAGGGCAGGTTCAAAGTTGAAAAGCCGGATTGTTGCTGAGCAATCTATACATAAGTGGTCTCATATTATTGAGCAAATGGAGGATCAAATTGATGAAGTACTTCAAGAAGAGAGGTTTTGATTGCACTATTTAATTGTTAAGGCTTCATTCTTTATCTTTCACTTCCATTTTACTAACGTTTTCTTGATTTATGTTTCTATTTATTCAGTGAAGAAAGAGCCTTAAGGAAAGCTGAAATGGAGGCCACAAAGGTATTGATCGGTTATCTTGCTTTGGATAACTAAAAATGAATCATGTCCAGTTTTTGTGTCATCGACTTGTAATATATTATTGCGACAGTATCATCACTTAATTGTCTTAATGTGATTATATTATATTCCCTGACTTCGAAACACTGTATGATTATTTTCATGTTCTCATCATTAGCATCTCCCCTTTACTAAAAGTATGCACTTATATGACATTGGCAGGCCGAAAACATGATTGCACATAAGGATGAGATCTTTTCCCGTCCGAAAAGAACATGGTTTGTCACAGAGAAGGAGAAAAAGCTTGCTGCAAAAGCAGCTAAGGTAGGATATGTTCTTATCTTTCTGAAATAGTCTCTCAAGTTACTGGCATTCATTTCCTATTTTACAGTGGACTGAGTATGCGTTATACTTCAGAATAATAAAAGCAATCTGGCTAGGAATAGATTGTGTTTTATTATAGCTTATTTAGAGGAAGTAATCTCACTCTGTCTCACATTTTCAGCTTAAGGAAAGGTTTTTGGAAAATGGTTGTTATATCTTCTCATAATAGCTAAGTCAAACATACAATTAGTCTTAGTATTAAGTAATAATTACAATGATTCAATCCTAATTACACAAATATACGAACCTTATTTAGTTCCTAAGATTTCTCCTAATTGATTCTACCATATACGCCCATGTTTCAGTGAATATCCAACAAGATATTCTAATGATTGATATTGAGAAGAAAGAAACCAGAAAGAGACATAATGAGTTCCCGGTGTAGTGTACACACATGAAAAACATAGTAAGGATAAAATCAATAGTTGATAATGAAAAACATATACCAAGATATTTCCCTGTTTGATATAGTCAAATCATATCATATTTTCCTATTTAATGTAATGAAGTCATATCTTAACAATTATAATGCACGTGAACAATGGCGACTATTTCCTTTAAATTTAGCAGTGAAGGTTAGATGCCAGTCAAACTAACGATTGAATGACAAGTTTTTATTTCATTTAAATTTCTCTTTCTTGGGTGAAATATTACCAGTTGTTGATAAGAAATACAATGATTATGATCAGGCATCCTCCCTAGAAAAGAACAAGAGTTCTGGAAAAGAGGTAATTAGTGCCGAACAAGCTGAAGACCTCAGAATGAAGGAAAAAAGGAAGCGAGAGCGAGAGGTAATAGAGTTCCCTAATTTTGTTATGCATGCAATTTTGTTTGTTTATATACATATAAAATGTAAGTAGGCTTGCATGTATATGCACTGCTATGTATTTACTTGAATATGTATTTGGCGCAGAAACATTTGCCTAGAAAGAAGCGCAGAAAGTTGGAAGCAGCTAGAGAGATGTTGGAGGATGAGGAGCAGGATGGTAACCACGAAGAGGTATGCACTCCTTCTCCCTAGTAAGGTTCTTCATGCAGTGAAGGCTGAAATATACTCTTTGTTCATCTTGTTGCACTTAAAATAAATGCATATATTGTAGGCCAAGGGGACGAATAAAAAAGAAAAGGGTGGAATGTCACTTGTTGATCTTGCTTACCGACGGGCAAAAGCAGTGAAGGCTGTCAAGAGGGCAGTAGATTCTGGCAAGATTGTGAATAAGGGTCAAAAGAAATCTAGTAATGTTCCCAGAAAAACTCCTTCAAGGACAGAAGAGATGAGGGATCTATTCCAGACTGACATGAAGGATAAAAAGCCAAAAAGAAGAGGTGTTGGAGGAGGAAAGAAGTCCAAGAGTTCATTCAAAAGCAAGTCAAGGTATTAAATATAAATAGTCTCATTTCTGAAACCAGCAACACTGTGCTTTAGATATTTGTTTGCCCCTCTTATTATAATTCTGTAGTTACTACGTTGGTAACTTTATGCATGTCACTTTATTTCACACAAGTTTGTTCAATGCCAATAAATGAGCTCTCAATTCAAATTCCCTTTTCAGGTACAAGCGCAAGTAGTCTGTGAAGCTAATTATCCTTGTCATAAACTTGTGCATGGAAGGACCATAGAAACCTGCAATGTGTCCTTATTCCTGACCAGACATCTATTCAAATGCTTATACCATATCTACTCCCATCATTGGAGATGTGAATTTCAACTGATGCATTTGGGTGGCCATGGTGACTGGTGACTGGTGTGTAACCAATGTTGTGGGGTTTATGGTATAGCTGTAACTACTGCTACTACTACCACTACTGCTTTTTTGTTAATTGTATCACTAGCTTTTTGTTCTCAGCCCAAATGGACGGCATAATTTATAGCTCTCCAATTTTTTAAAACTGGCACTAGATTGAGTTTTAAATATTGCCCATAGAATTATCGTTTAGATATAACTCTTCAATTTTGTTGCTTCTGCCGTACTTGTGTTCAGGCACCATTTATGCAATATAATAGCATTCTGGAGTTGGATTATCCTTTCACTGTAAAGGCTAGCTGCTCACTGTTGACCTTACAAGTGGCTATTTTAAGGAAATTCAATCATAAAAGAGGTTTAACATTACTTCACAGACAAAGAATTAAATTAGATGTTAGAGTTATGCTTATTATTTAAGCACTAGACTAATATAAAACTAAATGTAAAATTTTAATTTGGTAGAAAGGATTATATGATGTCTAAAAAAATCAGTGATATGGGTAAACATTAACAATTTATAATAAAAAAATTACAGTTAAAATAATCATTTCAAACTATATTATAATAATTTAGTAATATGAATTAATGATTGATGTGTCAAATAAAATTGTTATGAAGCATGTTTATATATAAGGTTAAATTTTGCATAACTGATTTGGCAAAACTTTTATTAGCTCTTAATGGGCCTTAGTAATTGTTTACCCTAGTGGTCTAAATAGTTCTTATATCCACATTGGTTAAGAATTGTAACTATATTTTATTAAATACTTTTAGTTAAAAGGATAAATAATTTGGCATTATATGAAATTTTATTTTATTTGCGGTAAAAGTGAGTGAAAAGTAAAGGTATTTAGATTAAGAAAAAGATGATTAAAAATTAGAAAAAAATTATAAAAATTTGTTAATGATATAGTTGATAAAATAGTTTTATTATTTATAGTTTTTAATTATTAGTATTTTGTTTTAATAATTATTTTTATTATTATTTTATAAAATTATTTTCAATATTTATTACTATTATTT
>Ga0123340_1007006_pt1 | contig 10759 bp, 6 predicted proteins | sample SirMexnodulemix_FD_89961 | JGI IMG/M metagenome (GOLD analysis project Ga0123340, IMG submission 89961) | Root nodule microbial communities of legume samples collected from Mexico - Siratro Mexico nodule mix | ecosystem: Host-associated > Plants > Roots > Nodule | place: Mexico: Nepantla... | reverse complement strand
ATATATATATATATATATATATATCATGTATAGAAATAGAATCTATTATTTGTGTTCCGATGTCATAATTTGTGATTTTGTGAGCTATAAACTCAATGTTGACTACCCTAATTATACCTATCTTATAGAATGTGTATCTTACAGAATGTGTTTACTTAATTGTGTAGGTTGATGACATAGTTATTACAAAAAAATGATGTTACTAAAATTCTTAGTTAAAGAGACATTTTAAACAATTACTTAGACCACAGATCCTGGATCTTGAATACTTTGTGGATATGATGTAAGCCAATCAAAGAGAGGAATTGCTATTTCTTGAAGAAAATATGCTTTGGATGGATATGCTGAAAAATAGGGCATAATTGACGTTAGACCCATGGATAGTCCTCTATGGACCCAGATAAAAATTCATGACAGAGCAAAGTGAACTTTTCTCTTACCGGAGAGATTTAGAAAACTTGTTCGGAAACTCATTTTTCTTACTATTTCTAGACATGACAGTATTTTTTTGTAGTTGGAGTGGCTAGTCAATTTTCTTAGGTTCTTCCTTTTGATTATTAAAATGTTGTGATTCATATTAGAAGGTCTTGATCAAATGTGTTCCAATTATTTTCATACCCTGATGTATTATATGTGAGGCTCAAAATTTTTGTGGTTATTTTTTGTATTTCTTTACCTTCTCCATAACTCTCCTACCAAAGAGTTGTCAAAAAAAATATATTCAATTATAATGTAATTAAAAATTTATAAATCACAAGAATTGTAATGAGTAATTTAATTACTGGTTTGTTTCTTACTTCTACTATTTATTTCCAATGTCCATTCCAGAAAGTCTCTTAGCTCGCTTCAACTTTTTCAAGTTGTTGATCAATTGCAATCAACACGTAATATTCGGATTTGAATTTTTGCCATAGTGACAAATAACACAATAAAAATAATAAGTTGATGAGAAAAAAAACATAGTGCTGCTTAGGAGGACAAATTTAGCTTACCTATGATTAAGATAATAGGCTGCTGCATGGAGAGGCATAAGTGGTTGTAAATTCCACTAATTTTCCATACTTTTTTACACTTGTTTCTTATTTTTTGAAATTTTCAGTAATTTGCTCTTTAGCTCTATTTATTGCTTAATAAATATATGGCATGCCTGCATTACTATCTACCTACGAGCCTTAACACTTTTACAAGCAAATTTGCACATTTTAGATAGTATGTCATTGATCTCTAAAATCTGCCATCACTCAACACTGAATTCATCGCTTGCTTAGCCTCAATTTTCAGCATGTTGACTAGTAGTCATTCCTATAAAGCAAAGATCTAAGAACATTTTTTTGTTACTTAATTCAATTTAATGTAAGATAAGAAGTAGTAAAATGTGTGTCAACTGTTCTTTCTAATTTCTTTCCATTAGAGTGTTCTCTATACAAATTAAGAACCCATGTGTGTCTATATATTTAAGTGGTGATCTTTTTTAGGGTTTAGTCGTAAAATACCGGAAGCTCTCCAATTCTAATTCCCTTTCATTAGAGTGCTTTCTACATAAATTAAGAACCATGTGTGCCTATATATTTAAGTGGTGATTTTCTTTACATTGCCCGTGGTATTGTAAAATACTGAAAGCTCTCTAATATCCTCAGAAACTAGATTAAGATATTATCAAGACAATGAGTTACACAAGAAGACTAAAATAATTTGATTTTCTTTTTTATTAACATTCTCCTAACCGTCACAAGGTTAAAAGCGTCAGTTGTTACTGTTTGGATAATATGCTCCTTTCCAGTTTCATCTACTATGCTATCCACTCCAATTTCATCCACTATGCTATACAACAACTCATACATTTTTTTTGCCATTTTTTATCACATGCACAAGCAAAATTGTTGCCCCCTTTCTTTTTTTCTGTTATTTTTCAGCAGCTTAACAAATATTTCTGGAACACTATAATAAAGAATAACATCTTTCTTTGTTCTAACAAGATGATGCTTCATCCATGCTGTGCCTTTCCGAACAAGTATGAGAACAAAGTTTACATTTTACTTGTAATCTATTTGTAAGAAGACAGTTCCAAGTAATATCAGAGTCTCCTTTTGATTTACTCATTCTTAAAAGCAAGACTCCAACAAAAGTTGACTGAGTAGCAGTAGCACATTTTTGTTTGCTTCTCCTACCTTTGCTCCTCCTGTAGTTCTGCAGGTCCTACTCCTTCACTGAGTTTTTGGTAATGGTTGGAGGAGAAGTAGAGGAACCATTACCATGCATTTCTATTGAGTTCATGGTTAAAAAGAAACTAAAATTAGGGTTTTTATCAAACCAGGTTGCGTGACTTGACCCGTTTCACAGTAAAAGCCAAGTGTATATTTACTGTGATTTGGGACACGATACAAACCCGAATCATGATTCGTGTGATTCTGTGAATGATTCGAACGATACAAGTGTGATATGGGAGTAGAAACGAGTGTTTTAGCAATTAGTATAGTGAGGGAGATGAATCATGTCGTATCTTACGATTCATATCGTGTATCGTATGATACTTTCTACCCAAGAAACCAGTATCAAATTTGAACCCAACAACTTCAAGTTTGCCCATGAAGTTTATCGAAGGGTTATGAACCACTAAATTGGAGGCTTGTGTAGCTGATGACGTGTTAACAGAGAAGAGGCAGAAAAAGCATTCCCCATGGACGTCTAGATTATTCAGAATCTACTTTCATTCCAATTCAGTAAAAAAATTATTTTCTTTCTCATTTCAATTCTTAGTTCCTACCTGACGGGGAATAACATTGTAGTGCAATTACCAGTCCAGAATGCTTATTACTTGTTCAAATAATCATGTTTTATTTACTTGACTTTGGCAGACCCTAACTATTGTATATAGATAACCCATCAGTCCGTGAGTCCCTCACTCATTAGGCTTTATTTTTCCTTGAATGACATATCTTTGGAAATGTAGGTTATTCCCCCATCCATGACCAGACTTTTTATCTGACCATGGAGCATAAGAGGAAGCTTAAGGAGGAGTATGGTTAGTAACACATAATTTTTCATATTTTGATTGGGAAAGTTTTTCAGCTGGTTCTATATTGATAGTTCTGTATTTTCTTGTAGGAATTGAGCCCTGGACTTTTGTTCAAAAGTTAGGAGATGCTGTGTTTATTCCTGCTGGTTGTCCTCACCAAGTCAGAAATCTGAAGGTAAATTGTTTATTGTCGGCTTGATGTATGCTAAGTATGTTATTATTTTAGGTATTTGTTTAGTACCTCAAATTAAGCCTAGGTCGTTCATCAGCAAAGAAAGACTTTTTGGGAAGTGAAAAACTGCTGGTTATACTTCCCTAGTGTGTTCATTGATACATTCGATTTGATTACTTTGATTTTCATTGTAATTCTTATTTTTATTTTATGATACAATGACAACATGGAGGTTTTGAATCTCTGATATCTTTTATACCACTCAAGTCCCTTGTTCCTAGCTAACCTTTTGTGGCTTGATTTATTTTATTTAATCTTTAAAATGCACTCCATGTTAGCACCCACAATATATGTTTTCCTTTTTGCAGTCTTGTATCAAGGTTGCGATGGATTTTGTGTCCCCTGAAAATGTTGGGGAGTGCTTTCGGTTGACAGAGGAATTTCGCACACTTCCGATAAATCACAAGTCCACAGAGGACAAATTGGAGGTATGCCAAACTAATTTTTGTGATTTGATTTTGGCATTTATTTGCTTCTCCATTTTTGTGATAAAGCATCTCTTGTTTTGTTAGACTTTAATGGGTTTGGAAATTGTGCTTTACACAAATATAGATAATTTGTTAAATATAGTGTTACATATATGGGTTTGATAGACTTGAAGGAAGGATAAGGTGTCAATTTGTTGTTTTTATGTTTTGAAGGAGGAAACCTGTTAAAGGGTTTGATAGTGTTTGTTGATGCTTTTCTATTGAAATATAGTCTAAACTAAATTATTTACGTAATTTATTTATTTAGAATTCAGTATGGTAATTTGTTGAGTTCAACAATTTGGCTTTACTTGAGAGTTGTAAACATCATAGAAGCATGGGGTGGAGATGAATGCGGAGACGCATAGATCCAATTCTCATTGTGAAAGATTTGGTGTGAAAAAAATAAGAGATGTTTTCCCAAATGTTCTGCTTAAATTTTAGAGAGATGGGGGAAAGGCTTGGCAATTTGGATGACATTTGTTTTGGATGAACCCATATTATCACACCTTTAGTAAACCTTAGTAAACCAAACACTCACTTGAAAAGAGTTTAGATATAAGAAAAAATATCTGATTCTATTAATTCCATTACGAACCCTAGAATAATGATTACAATATCTCCTTTTAGTATTGTATAATATCTTAGATGTAGTAATTACGAATATTGATAAATCTTCTCGTAACTAAACAATATCTTTTCATAAGTCAACATTCTCCCTCCAGTTGGTGAATGAATATTTATCATTCCCAATTTGCAATAATGAATTTATTAGTTGTTTTATGCACAAATAATTATATGAATTATGATTTATTTTTAGTTGTGTTATGTATTGGATCTTATTGCTTAAGAATTATTATTTTCTAATTTTTATTATCTATATTATTTTTAATGGATACAAATGTTTATGAATATAATTTTACTCTCTTATGAGTTTAGTTACTGTCCTCGACTTACCATTTCTTATCCTCCTTTCCAATCCTTGAGTTTGACAACATTGTTTATTATATCTCCAAGTTACCATTGAGGAAAATACAGTAAGCTAAAAATTATGAGGAATCTTCATGTAGACTTTTTCTTCTATGCTCATGCAGAAAGGCATTTTTTTAATCGAACTATTGTAATTCCCGACCAAATGTGTTACTAATGTGAGAATGAACTTGACAATATTCATATTTGTCATTGAAGCAAATGTGTCCTCATATGTCTGAGTATATCTTTTGGCTACTAACCATGTTTTATAACGATCCAATGTGCCATTAGACCGTTATTTCAGTGAATGATATTGTCATATCAACAGTTTGCACTGTGATTTTGTGTAACTTTTCCCTTGATTGCTGATTTTGAACAGGTAAAGAAAATGACCGTATTTGCAATTCAAGATGTGGTTGAAAAGTTGGAGAAATCAAGGTTAGTGATTGCAGAGATCTAGCCCTTTGGGTATGGATTGTGATTCTTGCGTTTGCTGAGTACGTTGTACGGCTGTCAGAGGCAAAGGCATTGTTAGATTATTATCTCTTATGTATTGTGGTCGTGCTGGTTATGTTCTTTAAAGCTCTTAATTCGATTATTACTATTTGAGGTCCTTAAATGGACACCACATTAACACATTACTTATTTTTTATTTAAGAATTTTATTACTTCATCCTTCCCATTCAGCATTATTGTACTTTTTGAACTTCTCGGTCCACAAATGATTAGAGATCGATGTGTTGCCCGTTACATTATCAGTGTGCCAATGTGTTGGGAATACTGATTGATTGGGTTTTAAGTTTAGTTTTATAAGTTACTTGAATAATTTTAATATTTTTATAAGTGAGAAGAGAAATTGTCAAGGGAGACATCAAAATCGTGCTTTACTACCATGCTTTGGTTTTTGTTTTAGGTTGGGGTGTTTGTGGATTGGGTTAGCTAAAATTTAAATAAATTCATTATTCAGTTCATTGAAAAAATATTGGGTTGGGTTTTCATTTTTATTGTATTAAACCTATTGGAACTCCACTCATTCTTGAATGTGTTCGGGTGTACTGGGTTAATTTGGTTAAGATTTTAAAAAGTTAATTTAAGACTTCAACTAAATTAGTAAAGCAGTTATCATTTTCAAATCTAGAAGGTTTTAAACTAGGGTTGAGCTTCTTATATAAATTTTTTTTAAACCCTTTATTTTTAACAAGCTTTTGAAAGAAGTTAATTATTATCATTCTACCATAAGAAAGTTCATTAATTATTATCATCTAGATCCTAGCAAGGGCAAGAGAAGTTTTCTTTTAATTAAATTTAACAAGTTTCATGGCTTTCAATTAAGTAATGCTAGACAATTAACAATATTTTTGTTAAAAAGCATGAATTGTTTAATACTATTGTCAAAGGTAACTTTCATTTGACAGTTTCTAGAGGAATTATAAGGTGAGAATGGTAAGGGATAGTTATGTGCTTGATAGTTTTTAGGGCAGAGACAACCTCTCTAGGAGTTTCTCAGCACTAGGACAGAAAGAAATTTCGGTAACACTAGGACAGAAATTTCATTATCAAAAAATAATGAAAATATCTTTCAGAGTTGCTATTTTCACCAAACTAACATGTTTGAGCTAAAAAGTGCTTGTGTGATAATATAGTCTAATGTTTTGAGAGAAATTTCAAAGGGCATAGTCCTCGTGCAACCTTCGTTAAGGCATAAACCATAACGAGAAGCATTCGTTTGGGAAGAAAAAATATGACAATATAACTATCAACATCAAAAGGTTACTAGTTCCACTGAAAAAAAAAAAAATCAACTCCATTAAACTGTCTAACAAAGCATAAAGGAAATATTAAAATGTATTTGAATAATAAAATAGATACAGCTTATGCTGTGGCAACTTGTTTAGAAGCATTGGAAAGTTTTGATCTTCTCTTAGTCAAGCTCTCACTCTAGCGTTCTCTCTCTCATAAAGTACATTACATTGTTGTCACAAGACATGAAAGAACATCAAAATTGCTATAGTTTCTATTGCAAAAAATTGCTATAGTTTCTATTGCAATCGGGGTTAGAACGGGACGATAAAATGAATCTTTAAAAAAAAAAACTATGAAAGGAGTCACGACCATATTTTATTACAGAAAATTTAAAAAAAAAATCAAAAATAAGGAAATGTATGCAAATCCGAATTAGAGTTTAGGAGTCGGTTACTTGTAACCTCCATCTTAAGATTATACCTTTAATTAAATGAGTGAAACGAATGTGATTTATTTAAAATATTTATCTTTTTCAAAAAAAATACTAGTATAAAGAAAAGATAAACAAGGAAAATATATTTTTTGTTTTGGGATCGACAAGGATTGACCTTGCTCCTATGTATTTTTATTCACAATGGAAAATCACGGATCACATAGTTCTTGAAAGAAAACTTGTTTGTTAGGTTGATACTTTTAGTTTTTGGAATTTTCATATTTTGATTTTTGGAGTATAAGAAATATTTTTAGGATGCAAACTGGATAGGAAGAGCACCAGTGTAACCTGTCACTTGCTTCGATCAAGTTTGATCTTTTGGCACAACAAGAAATAAGCATACATAGCTCTCTCCACAACAGAAGCAGAATACATAGTTGTTGGAAGTTGTTGTGCACAAATTCTATGACTCAAGTAACAACTTAGTGACTTTGGTTTTAAAGTCACAAAGGTACATTTGTTTTATGATAATACCAGTGCAACATTCTAGAACTAAACATTCTAGAACTAAACATTCTAGAACTAAACACATTGAGATTAGACATCATTTCATTAGAGAGCATGTTAGAAATGGGTTTTGTGAAATTAAATTCATTGAATCTGGAAAACAATTGACTAATTTTTCACTAAACCTCTTGAAACGGTAGGTTCAATTATCTAAGAATTGAACTAGGGATTTTGGACCATTCGAATATCTCTTAGTTTTTCATTTGCATAAATCTATCAAATTGTGCAATCTGTTAAAAGTATAAATTGATTGATTCGTATATTCAAATCAATTGCATATTTTATGTGCACTAAAATAAATCGATTTCCCCTTAAATCAAATTGATTGATTTAATGAGTGAATTACTGACCCAAGATTTTAGCATGTTTCTTTTAGAGTTAGAATCATAACCACTGCTAATTTTGTGTCATTGATCGTGAAAATTGACCATTCAAAATCCATTTGTACTTTGGACATGTAAATCAACTTGAATGAGGAATTTCATGCATAACCACCCACGGCACCTCTTATTGAGCCACAAAATGCCACATTTTTCAATTGATTGAAAGTCAAAAAGGCACTGAAAACAGACTGCTCCAACAGATTTCCCAAATCAGATATATCATGTATTATTTGAATAAAAGTATGTAGTGCTTCGTCTAGAATTATTTTGTTTGGTGCAGTCAATTAATTACAAAATTCAATGTAAGCAAATATGTGTAAATGTGATTGGGATTATAAATAGATCATTCAACATGCATACATTTTACACTACACTACACAAACTCCACGAATACTCTCAAAACCCTGCCATAAACCATCCAAACACAGTTATGACTTCTTCAAGCAATCCCGGAAAGCAAGTCAAATAAATAGTCAGCTCTAGAAGATTTGAGCCCACTGAATCTGGCCATCTTGAAAATTGGTTCATTGTTGAACTTGTCTAGATTGAGACATATCTCTTGGAATACAACAGAAAAATTATCAATGCTCCAAAGTACCTAAGAATGACATGGTTGAAAGATGAAAAGTTGTTAGAGGTTAGAAAGAGGTTGAAGCACCAAAAGTTGGACAAGTTTCTCAACTTGATTGAACGTTTCCACCTAGACTTAGTGAAAGTATTTTTCACTAATATGGAAGTTGATGGGAAGAAAATGACGTCGCACGTGAAAGGAGTTCACATGGAAATCACGTATGTTGTGTGGAAATTAGTCGCTGGTATCAAACCCATTGGACCAAAGTGGGAAAAGGTAATACCACTGCCCTGGAAAATTTTAACAAGGTTCAATTTTTTAAAAGTTCTCTAAGAGGCCCTACTGGTGTCATGAGGGGTTTTCATGTTGGTGGATTGACCATGAATCCCAGAATCATCGCTTTTGTCATCATCTGACTCATCACACCTAGAGGACACAACCACACAATTCTTACTGAGGAAGTTCTTATCCTCATGCATTACATAATCAACAGGGTAGATGTTAATTGAGTGCATGTCATCAAAGAGCACACAGTGAAGTCTAAAAGACTGGCAAAATATAGGATCCCATATGTGGTTCTGGTCTCAAAATTGATTATGCACTTTGGTGGAACTAGATGGTAAACTCACATAAATGGTGAAATCGCAACATAAAATGAAGTTGCAACCCTGTATAAAATAGGGTTGAAGAAGATCAATGATGATCATTGGGTAAGCTAAGCCGAAGATGACAATGTGCATGGTGTTGTTGCTGTTGACGAGAATGCTGTGGAAGGAGATGGTGTTGGTACTAGTGCTGAAGTTGCTAATGGAGAGAGGGCATTGATTCCTTTCATCCCACAAATGGATAGGAGCAAATGCTTATCGAAAAGTTGGATAATGTCACTATCGAGCAGAGGAATTATCACGAATTCTGCATTGCAAGGTTTTAGTATATAAACCTTCAGATTGAGGCAGTACAAGAGCAACTAATTGAAATGGCTTATGGCAGGGCCCTTGAGGAGTAACATGCATATATAACTGTCATTGCATTTTAGATCTAAAAAAAATGCTTTCCTTCCCAATTTGATGAACTCAATTGGGGAGAAAGTATGTGTGTGTGTGGTCCTATTCTGTTGGTTCTCTGTTTCTATTTTTTGCTGGTTTGATGAGTTCTTAGTTTTGATGTTTGTCCAATGTCTAATGTCTAATGTTTTAATGTTTTTTTTTTTTAAGTTTTTGCATTATTAATGTAATGGTTCCCTTCTATCAATGAAATGGTTTATATCATTTCACTTTAATGGATGAAAATTATAAGTTTTATTTCAATATGATACATTCTTTGAAACTGTGTAGAATGGTTTAATAATTATCTTGTGAGTTGTGACTGCAAAGTATGCTATTCAAGGGATATGTGCAACTACGGGGCAGAAAAGGTTAAGTAAAACTAATATCTCCAAACTTGGTAAGAAAAATAAATCAATTTATTTTTCTATACAGTTGATTGATGTTTGGTAAAACTACATTGTGTAATAAATTCAACCAGCTTATTTAAAAAAAATCAGATTTTGCTATCATATTTTTTGTTTTGCAGATTATATTGAAGAAACCCCACACACACTGGATTGTCTTTATCAAATAGGGGAAGATTGTTAGAAATCTCATAGATTTGATATTTAATAAAGTCAAGCAAAAAGCAAAATCAGTTAAAGTGAAGATAAAGAGAAGAAGGCTTTGTCCTAGCTTAGTGTGTGTGTAAGTTGATGGGATCAAGTGCAGAGGTTTATATATCAGTAGATGCATTCAAGAAATCTTAAGAAAGTTAATTGGAATTGATTTCGAAAAATAACTTTTGAAAAATCTCTCTCAAGTAAAAATAAATTATTTGAACAATTTTTTAAATCGATTGATTTGTACCAACTAACATGCGTAATGAGTAATTGTTTTTTAAATCTATTTTAAAATGAAAAAGGAACAATGTTAAATACACGTGTTCTGAACATTTTGAAAAAACACTGAGAAAATATAAAAGATAATACAAAGAGAGAGAAATATACTACTGTTGTGAAACTTCAAGAAAGAAAGCAAGAATTGTTTTTTCCAACATAATCTTTGATCAATAAAGTGTTCTTGTAGTTCTTCCATTGGTATGTGAAATTCTACACTGTTTATGTCATCTTCAAGATCAGGGAAGAGTTCTACAATTTATCTTCTGAACCTGTGTTGTTTCAAATAGATTGTAGGAATTTCTTAGTGTTACCATAACTCATTCAATAGTTTTTTTTTTTTTTTTTTTTTCTTTTTTAAAAAATTATAGCTTTATTTGTGTGTTTTTTTTTTTAATTTTATTTTCAGGGGTTAAAGGAAAAAGGTTAATTTGGGTTTTTTGAAATTTTT
>Ga0123340_1007004_pt1 | contig 10760 bp, 7 predicted proteins | sample SirMexnodulemix_FD_89961 | JGI IMG/M metagenome (GOLD analysis project Ga0123340, IMG submission 89961) | Root nodule microbial communities of legume samples collected from Mexico - Siratro Mexico nodule mix | ecosystem: Host-associated > Plants > Roots > Nodule | place: Mexico: Nepantla... | reverse complement strand
CCAATAATTAAATTTATTTTTTTTAATTATAAAAATTATGTTTTTCTTTTTAAAATTAAAAAAGAAAAAAAAATGAACAAAAAAAAAAAACATTACGTGTGAGGAGGTAAGAATTACGAATTGGATCAACCCATAAAAGAAAGTAGGATGTGAACATTAAAAAGTAGAAAGTATATATAAAAATAATAATGAATGGGCTTTATCCAAATGAAAATGATGAAAATAGAAATTTGGACCAAAGCCCAATATGATATAAATGGTGCAAATAGTAAATTTTTTTTCATATTTTATCCGAACGAAATTGGGTATTGACATTGATATATATATATTGTAAATCAACATATCATGTTTCTACTTGAATATTGTCTAGTGGAGTCAATCAAATTTGTACTTAAGAAGGTAAGGAATATTCCAATTTCCTCCTTGGTCATAGAAATCTACACTATTGCAATAAATACTTCATCAACATAGGAAGATGTAAAAATAAAGGCAAACACTTATGGAATGCTTACCTTCATGTTCTTTTTGCATGCAAATACGTGTACCACAATTTTGGGATGTACTTTACTCTTATCTACACCTTGAAACAAGTATTTAAGGTCTATGACGAACTATACGGAGAACTAGAACACAAAGACTATTGCCCAACTTACGCATGATCAATTTTGTGCTCAGACCCAAAAATGAAGAGAATTTCAAATGGTTGACTAAAGTCAAATAGAATAAAGATTAAAATGGACATTAAGGAACAACAAAGTTATATGAAAAATTGTTCCTACTGTCACACACCTAGTCACACCCAAAAAATATGTCACAAGATTGCTCATACATCCAATTCACATAATTATTGTTGGGTTTTTGTGAGAGGAAACATCAGGGAGATTTGACATAATGATCCATGAACGTTACAAATAAGAAAATAAGATACCACCTCTAACCTTTGAGTTTGTGGGTCTTATTTTTTATTTGTTGTTCATTTTCTTCATTCTTACTAAATGTGGGACACAAACTCACTTGAAATTCTAACAATCTTCCCTTTAAGTGTGACTTTCTTCCACATTGGTATTTCCCCTCAAGCAATGGTGGTGACCCTCTTGTACCTCTATTTTTATCACAACAAGATGTATTTACTTGAAACCCTTGTTAGGAAGACTTTGTGTGCAAAGAATCCTCAAATTCAATTTTTTTCAACCATTCAAGTGTTCATTTCACGTTTACACACCATTTGTTGAGTTCTTATAAGGGGAAACGTCAACAAGATTCGACACCAATGAGTCATGAGCATTTCATATAAGAAACCAAGACACCATCTCCAACCTGAAACCTTAATGCAATGAGTTTATTAGTTTTCTTTCTTATATATTTCTCATTCATACTCAATATGGAACAAAAACTCACACTTGAAATCCTAATAATTAATTTGTATTATTTTAAATTAATTATCATCATTGTACCATGTCCAAAATAATCTCAGTAATAAAATTTAAATTTATGTCTTTCATGTAATGATTATTTGTGATTTCAATAACTATTGTGTAAAAAATACAATTTCTAGATTGCAATAACATTTTAGCAATAAATTTAAATTTTGAGATACGAAACAATTTTACATTCTTAACTTAATATTAACATAACTTCTAATAATATTTTAAAAACTCTTATATTTTATTTGTATGATATTTTATGTGTGCTACAAACGTCCCACGTCTCATTTAAAGTATCAATCCGCATTGCATGTCTTAGAGAAAGGATAAACAAACCCCCGAGTTATTTTTATAAGAGCTTACAACAAAGTGTTAAAACATGAGTCAGTTTTAGCATCATAACTCAATGCTTCATCACAATAGACACAAATGTTTTGTATAATGACAATAAACAAAAAACACCTTGTGTACATATCAATGTCTAATAAGCTTATACTTCAGATAGGTGATATGATATGCCTTTCAAAAACTTACATAATATTGTTCTTAAAATGATTTTACTATGTTTACAAAGAATGTTCTATTGTTTGACCACCAAGAGAATCTCATAGGAACCGTCAATGTCAGAAGATATCTTGAAGAGTATGTTAAAGTTGTCTCATGCTAACAACTTCACGGAAAGGATAAACTATCACCACTGTATAACTCTTTCGCCTTGCATGGTTCTAGCTTTACTCTAATTGAGATAAAAGTAATCTAACTTAGGCCTGATAGGTTGTATTAAGTATTAGAACTTTCTTTCAAATAGAACTATGCATTCAATGTTGCTTGGAGAACATTTAATAGAAACCTCAAGTCTACTGGGATAGACACAACTGAAGAACGAAGGACTTCTCCTGGTCTCTCGTAGACTAGCTAAGGATTGACAATAAATCTTTCATAAATCTCTATATATAGAAGATTCTTTTGAAGAAGAGCTTGTACAACTACAATCAAGTCAAACAACTCTGTGTATACAAAATTGTTGTGTTCTTTAACTATTTAAAAAAGTAAACCAAATATTGTATACATCATGAGATGCTGATGGAAACCCTTTCGGAGGCAGCAGAAGACTCCAATTAAACTTCAAAATTTTCCTCAAGTTTCTAGAGTGAAACTTAAGAAGGGTGCTCACTCCAAGGAAGGTTCCTTGGTGGTGAACCTTGGTGACGTTAAAAGAATAAGAAGATAAGAAGAATGTATAGTCAAATTCAAAGTGAGTACAAGAGAAAGGGTAAGCTTTTATTTATAGGCTTAGGAGTTTCTAACACTTATCAGTCAAAGAGATGTGGGACTAAAATGTCTAGAGTACAACTGCACTTGTAGTTTCTGCATATATACATGTTCTAAGTTCCATATTGCTCAAATCTTTCATTTTTCAAGTGTTTATAAGCTCCACAACTCCCTTGGTGTGTGCATAGTCATGTAGGTTGTGGTTGACTCCATTTTGGCCCAAAACTTAATCCACCTAAGCTTCTATATTTTTTATACAAAGGGAAAACTACTCCTATACAAAGATTCAACTCAAAGACTTTACAAAAGACAAGGAAGACTCTAATAATGTACCCTCCATAAAAGAAGAGTCTTTTGCAACCCCTCTTCCTTCTCAATTCTTCTAGCCATGGTCCTTGTGAGTGGCCCTATATGTGATCTTCCAAGTGATCCTCCATTAGGCCCTCCCTCTCGAAAAGAATCTTTCCTAAGATTCAATTCCTCCTCTTCTTCATTATCAGTCCATGCAAAAGGAGTAAGATCACAAACGTTAAAAACAAGACTGACTCCATTTAGCTGGAAGGTCTAACCTACATGTATTATCATTGATCTTATGAAGGACTTGGAATGGACCATATCCTTTGGGACTAAGATTGGACTTCCTCTAAGGGGGAAATCTGTCTTTTCTCAAGTACAGTCATACCTAGTCCCCTTCCTCAAAAGTGACTTTCTTCCTTCCTTTGTTGTTGTATTCAACATTTTTTTTTTTGTTTTTCAATTTTCTCTTTAATCTTCTCATGAAATTTTTTTACAAATTCCGCTCTAGATACTCCTTCTTTATGAAATAAAGAAGTTGTATCAGGAAGAGGTAATAAGTCAAGAGGTGTGAGAGGATTAAATTCGTATACAACCTCAAAAGGAGAAAGATTAGTAGGCTTGTGGACTACTTAATTATAAGAAAATTTTATGTGAGTAAGATATTCATCCCAAGATTTTTTGTTGCGTTTCAGAATGATCCTAAATAAGGTAGATAGAGACCTATTCACTACCTCAGTATGTCCATCAATCTGAGGATGACATGTGGTAGAGAACAATAGTTTAGTTCCTAGTTTTTTCCCAAAGAGTTTTTCATAAATGGCTAAGGAACTTAACATCACTATAGTCCAGGGTAAACCATGCAATCTGACAATTTCTTTGAAGAAAAGTCCTTAAATGTAGTTAACATCATCTACCTTGTGACAGGGTATAAAGTGCCATCATGCTAAAGCGATCCACCATCACAAAGATAGAATCGTAGCCCATTTGGGTTCTTGGGAGAACTAGGACAAAGTCCATGCTAATATCTTCCCAATGGACCCTAACTATTGAGAGGGGTGTATAGAGTCCATGAGGCATTACTTTGGACTTAGCTTGTAAGCAAGCTAAGTATTTTCAATAGTGTCTTCGGACGTCTATTCTCATATGGGGCCAGTATTATTTGCTTTTCAAAAAATTTAAGGTTTTATTAATCCCAAAGTGGCCCCTAAGAAAGATAGAGCCTATCAAAAGGCTTCTTGAGACATGATGCAAATGAGGATGCAAAATTATCGTCATACTCATATAATCCCTTTATGTCATCAAACCCTAAGATTTGAGAGCGAGAGCCCAAAGAGACCAGTAAAGTGTGTCATATGGACACAACGTAAGTAACCATATTATTCTTCCCCTTTTTGTGTTTGATGGCATATGAAAATTGTTCTAAATATTCTACTGATCGAAGTCGTACCCGGTCAAATAATCACAGTAAAATGTAGTACTAGGAAGTGACTCTAAGGTCGTCTCCCAAGGACCTAATTCTCTGCCAAATGATGAAAACGCATTGAACAGGGGGGATTAGACCATTCAAAAAGAACAGAAATTAACAATAACTAAATTGATAAGCGAAACAGATTAACCTCTTATTTGGACTGCAATTTGGTTATCATGGGTCACAAACATTCGTGTTGAAGCACCAAACCCTCAAACCAACCCAAGCTAATTAACTAAGAAAAAATTAATGCAAGTGTTCCTTATGCAATCAAGTGTTCGCATAACCACTCATCCCAACCCAACAACTTGTAACTCCCTTCACTAAGGGTGAACAGAGGCACAAATTTTATAATGACCGAATCATTAAGCATGAATGGTCCAGTGAAAACAGTGGGCAATAAATGAAATAGAGGAGTTAAGAGGTAAGAAGATTAAGCATATAACCTCAAACCTTTTCCTAATCTCAGTCAAGAGGATAATCCAAATGAATTAGCCTTCCATTAAAATGAGTAGACCGAGTAGAAATTAAGAAGCGAAAAATTAAAATGAAGAAAACGTAAATTTGTATTGAAGGCATGAAAAATCAAGAAAAGCCAACGTCCAAAATTGTCTTAGCTAGCCCCCCTTCCTACACTACATAGCTTAGGGAAACGTTTTTTCCAACCCTAATGGGCCCCTTACAAATATGGCCCAATAGCTAAAAAGAATTAAAAACTGGGAAAATATGACGTAGCGGCAGTGGTGATGTGGCAAAAGACGTGACAGCTCTCTTCAATTCCAGAAATTAATTCCAAGCTCAGTGAAATACAAAGTCGTCCTAAAAACAATAATAAAATTAAGTCAGGAAATCCGAATTAATTAAAATTATGAATTTCTGATAAACGAAGTCCAAATAGTGAAATTGAGGAAGTAATAAGCAGTTAAGCACAAATCACTAATCAAAATAGGTACATAAAGACAAGTAAATAGGGAAACATAATGACTCATCATCTACCAACTTTGCATGTCTCTTGTTCAATTTTTCCTGCCCCTATATGTACTTTAGTGACTCATGATCATTATAAATGATGAATTCATTGGTCATTAAGTAATGTTCCCAAGTTTTGAGGGCACGAATAAGAGCATAAGGCTCTTTATCATAGGTGGGATAATTCAAGGTGGCTCTTTGATACGTGCTGCCAAACGCATCCCAAATTATATTAGGAAGCTAAATTTGTAGTATAGCTAACCTATGTCATTCTTCCTAAAGATTATTCAGTCGTTCTCTTAAAGGAATTCAGTGGTTTTAATGAAATATTTAAATGTAATAAAAAAACATAATTTTAAATAGATTAGATAAATGCAAGTAATAAAAACCAACCTGACATCTCTTCGGCTCTCCCAAATTCCTCATTGGCTCTTAAAGAAAATTTGAATTACATGTGTGGGTTAATTAGACCGTAATCTCTACATCTATTTAACATTTTGAACACCCCACAATCGTGAAGCATCTCACTGAATACACAATATGTTGAACAGCTGCAATTGCCCACTGCGAACAACAATATTATTCGACTTGAACATCGATTCAGAAATTCCACAACACAATCCAGTCAGTATTGATTCAATTACTAAATTAATCAAATTATTAAATCTAAAAATCAAATTAAAATAGCAATTGAGCACGTAATTATGGAAAGAATTACCATGAATCTCATAATAAGAAATAGGAGAGCACTTGGCGATCAGATTGAATAGAACAATTAGTCACTCATAATCACGATTGGCACAACAAGGCGGAAAGATAAATAGAAAATGCACAAAAGAGAAAGAAAGGGCAAAAGAGAAAGAAAGGGAAAAAGACTATATTTAATTATCTACTGTCTATTGTGATGATCTCTAGGCTCTAGCAATAAAGCTTTATTTATAAAAAAATTAACCTAAAACATGAAATGACTAAATAGCCCTCCATATAAAAAATCTGGTCAAAATATCCAAGTGTCGCCTTGTTGTCCAGCCTTTGTGTACCGACTTCAAGTCCAATTTTAACCATTTTCTAATTTGAATTTGATCTCGGCCCTTGAATAACATTTGTAAATCTTTAAGTTATCTACAAAACAAAACAAGTATCAAGTAAATTCGAGTTTTGTGGCAAAGTTATGGATAAAATACGAAACACACTTAAATGTGTTAAAATTCCAAAAATGGTGTCAAAATAATAATAAATTTTTAACTGAAACCTAATTGGCCCAATTACGGCAAAACAGTGTAAAACCCTAATAATTACCAACTAATTTATCTTTATTGTTATCATTATGCAATTGGAAAGCGATAAAAATAAATAATTATCACTCCTCTAAGTTTTTCACTGAAGTATGCAATAGGATGTCGACCTTGGATTAACACAACATCTATCCCAACCCCAGAGACACCACACTCTAGTTCAAAAGTTTTTAAAATGTCTGGAAGTCATAAAATGGGTGCATGGGTCAATTTGTCTTTGAAGGTTTTGACAAAATTTTCTTTCTTATCACCCATAAAAAGGGTATATCCTTCTTAACGAGTTCGTCAAGAGGAACAACTATGGTAGAGAAGTTCTAAATAAATATTTTATAAAAACTAGCTAGTACATGAAAACTCCTAACTTCTCTTACCATTTTTGGGATGGACCATTCTTGAATGACCTTTATTTTATCTAGGTCAACTTGTGCACCGTCATTCCCAATCTTGAATCCCAAAAAAAAGTGACATGTTCCTTGTAAAAAGTGCATTTTTTTCAAGGTTGGCAAAGAGATGATATTCCCTTAGGATTATTAAGACTTGTTTGAGATGGCCAATATGCTCATCCAGACTTTGACTACACACCAAAATTTTATCAAAATAAACAACTACAAAATGTCCTATATAATCTCTAAGTACATGTTTCATTAATCTCATGAATGTGCTAGGGTATTGATCAAACTATAAGGCATGACTAACCATTTATACAAACCAAAATTGGTTTTAAAAACGGTTTTCCATTCATCTTCAATTCTTTTATTTTGATTTGATGATAACCACTTTTAAGATCAATCTTGGAAAAGATATTTGCCCCATGCAATTCGTCCAACATGTCATCTAACCTATGGATTGGGTGCCTATACTTTATAGTTATTTTGTTTATGACCCGACAATTAGTGCACATTCTCCAAGACCTGTCTTTCTTGGGAGCCAACAACATGAGAACTATACAAGGACTAATACTCTTCTAAACCCAACCCTTTCTTAATAGGTCATCAACTTGGCTTTCTATTTCTTTGGTTTCTTCGGGGTTCGTCCTGTGTGTTGACCTATTGGGTAGGTTGGCTCCAGGAATTAAGTCAATTTGGTGTTCAATTGCCCTCAAAGGTTGTAGCCCATGTGACACCTCTTTAGGAAACAAATTATCAAATTCTTTCAAAAGGTTTTTCAACCCATTAGGTAGAGAGTCAAGTTCATGACTTGTGGTAGTGAGTATGTCCTTCCAGTGGAAAAGGAAGAGAGGTTGTTGTACCAGAAGAGTTTTTATTTTCTTTTGGTTTTTCAAAGATTTTTGGGGAATAACTTCATTGAACGAGACATGAGGTTCCATCTCACCCTCTTCTCTTTTACATCTTTATTTTGGTGACAGAGTTTTTGACTTATTGTTTCTTTTCTCTCTCTCCTTTCTTATTCTAACTTTTTCAAAATTATTTGGTCATCTCTCACTTGTTGGGGTTTGAGAGGACAAATGACAATTTTTTTCCCTTTGTGACTGAAACTTATTTTATTGGTAAGGTCATCATGAATGTTATGTTTATCAAACTGTCATGGCCTTCCAAGTAAGATATGCCTAGGTTTCATAGGCACAACATCATACAAAACTTTTTGGTCATAATTGCCTATTGAAATTGGAATACTTACTTGGTCTTTAATCACTATCCCACCATCATCTTTGATCCATTGAAGTTTGTAAGGTTTGGGATGGGGTATAGTGGTAAGAGCTAACTTGTCTACCAACCTAAAGCTACAATAATTACAATAGGAACCACTATTAACAACAAGGAACAAAGATTTCATAAACTTTACAATGACTATAGAGTAAGTTTCCCCACTGAGATTTTTCAAGCTCAATAGGATGGTTTTCAAGAAGCCTCTTCACCATCAACAAGTTTCCTTCACAAGGTGGAATTTCCTCCTCACATTCCAAGACTTCCTCTTCACTTGGTGAAGATGGAGATTCATCCTTACTTTCAATTTCTTGGTCTTTTAAAATCATGACTTTCTTGTTGGGACACTCAAAAGAATAGTGTCCTCTTCCAAGGCATCGAAAGCACTGGATGGCTCTTGTCTTGATTTCCTTAAAGGAATCTTTTCTATATTTTTCATTAAAGGGATCTTTTTTCTTTTTCACTATTTTTCACTTTCTCCCTTTCCTTCTCTAGTGACACCTTATGTTTTGATTTGGAAGGGTAACCCTCCCTCTTAGATTCTTGTCGAGAATAGGAGGATGTAGTAAAGGTAATCTCTTCTAATGTTATTCTTCCTCATAAACTGTTGTTCTACACTAACACATAACTCAACTAAGTCATTCAAGTCATTATAAGGAAGAAGTTCAACCCTATCCCGAATCTCATAGTTGAGGCCGCTCGAGAACCTAGCTATAGTTATCCTAAGCCCTTCTCTAATCTTTGCCCTTATCGAAAGTAATTCCATCTTCTGCCTATACTTCCCAACACTTATGTTCTTTTGTTGGAGTCTGTCCATTAACTCTTAATCATAATAAGAGGATACATGGCATTTCCTTAGGGCAGTCCTAAGTTCATTCAAGTACCTTATTTGGGGATTGTTATGGATCCTAAGTTCTCTAACAATTGAGGTCCACCAATACATGGCTAATCCCTAAAAGCTTAAGGTAGCCAAGGAGACTCTCCTCTCATGGTCTACTTGGTGACACTCAAAAAATTGTTGCACCTTCATCTCCCAATCTAGCTATTCTTCAACATCTTCTCAACCATGAAAAGGGAGAAGGTTGATCTTAGGTTTCTTGGGAAAGGTGGGGTTCCTATTCCTATTTTGACTAGGGAGAGGTTGATAGTAGTCTGCATTATGATGGCTTGGGGAGTGGGAGTCCTCATGACAATGTCTTCTTCTACTAGACCCCTCACTACGTTTAACTTTCCCTTGATTTTGCATTAATTGAGTGAACATCCCTTGTATTTCCTGTAATTCTCTTTCTCTTTTTTGTTTCATTTCCTCATAGTCTTTTCACTTCTTCTCTCAAGTTGAGATCCTCACTATTGTCCCCAACACTATCCCTAATAGTTCCTTGCTCACTGGATGAATGCGATTTATCACTCATTTTGTTATTCAATAGATTTTTTTTTTTAAGTTTTCTATGAAGAAAAGATGTTGAAAGCTTTCCAAGTAGACTTCCAGAAAAGAAAGATAGGTCACAAGTGAACACACTTAAATACCAAGTATTTCTTAGCCAGGGTTTTCCTTAGATTACTTCAACCAAATCTCTTAGTAGAAAACTTCAAAAGATTTTAGCTAAAATATTTTGGAAAAAAATATTGGAGCAAATTTCAGTCCAGCCTCTCTCCTCTTAAGTGTTTGACTCTCCAAATTCCTCAAACCTTTGAAGAGATCGTCTTCTACTATTTCACCCACCAACACCTAAGATGCTACCTTGGAAATGGTGAGTTTCAAGCTAGACTTCTTAAGGAAAAGTTTCACACTTAAAAAATAAAAGATAATAAAAAACATGAAAATGCTCAATTTGAAAAGGTAAACATCAAGTGATAGATTTATTGACAAACCCAAAGGAGACAAAAGAAATTGACAAAAAATAAAATAAGGCATAAAAAAGAGATAACACTTCAAAGGAACCTAAGAATGGTTTTAGATTTTGGAAAACAAAAAATGAAACTCAAATTGAAACAAACTAGTGTGTGTATGGTTCTTTTTTTTATATACATATTTTGGCCCTTCCTTTTTTTTTTCAAATTTCAAATTTTTTTCACTTGTTTTTTTTTTTGTTTTGCCTAATAATGTTAAACAAACACTCCACATAACACACAATTTCACTTCAAGTACAATTTTCTTCACAATTTTCAACTTTGAAGGATGTTGATTCAAATTAACACTCAAGGAAATCTACAAGGTCATGACCTGCACCTTTACTAAGGAAAAATATTTATGTTTTTCTTTTGAAATTTGCTAATGATCTAATAACCAAAGAATAACTCAATCAAGGTGTAAACACTAGTTTTTTTTTTTTTTTTTAAGTTCTAATGAAATAAAAAATTATAAAAAAAT
>Ga0123340_1006998_pt1 | contig 10765 bp, 9 predicted proteins | sample SirMexnodulemix_FD_89961 | JGI IMG/M metagenome (GOLD analysis project Ga0123340, IMG submission 89961) | Root nodule microbial communities of legume samples collected from Mexico - Siratro Mexico nodule mix | ecosystem: Host-associated > Plants > Roots > Nodule | place: Mexico: Nepantla... | reverse complement strand
TTACAAAAATATTGAAATTTTAATTACAAACAGAAAAAAAAAAAAAAAAAAAATTGATTACAATTGACTAGACTAATCTGTTTGAATAAGAAAAAAATGACTTATACAAAAAAAAAAAAAAAAAAAAAAAAAAATTTTTATAAAAAAAAAAAAAATAATAAAAAAAAATTAATTATTTAAAATATAATTTTTTATCAACAAGTTAATTTTGTTAAACAAATCACGTAAGTACGACATATATTAATAATTCAAAATTCATTTATATTTATATATAAAATATCTTGTAATTAATAATATCTTTCGTTATAATTAAATAAAATTAAATGAGTATGTGTAGGTTTATAAGTAGATTTGTAACTTACTTTGAGTTAGTATAGTAAGTTATAGTTAAAAAACAAATAAACTCTTTACTCATAAATGAATCTAATTATATAAGTTTAACTCTAGTGACAAGTGAGTTACACTAAATTTCCCACACAAATCACTTTAATTTTTGTTAAGAATCTATCTCAAATCTATAATGAATGTGATTTAACATTAGGTTGCATGGATCATGGTTTTCTCATCAAATTAAGCTTATCAGATACTAGGTTTTCTAAAATTTAGGGTTTAGGATTTAAAATATTCTCTAATTAATTTAGGTTTTTTTTTCTCCAGAATAAATTGGTTTTTAGGTTTTCTTTTTTAAGCCAACAACTTCATTGGATCCCTTTGTTTTAGCGCCAACTTGTTTTTATTTTCTCTTTTAACTCAGCAAAAGAATCTTAAGAAAATATTTAATGCCAAATTCAGAAAAAAATAAATAATGCTAAAAGAATCCCTCGTTTTCAACCCGTGCGTTTTTCAATTATTCGACTCCGCCCAATAAGAAGCTTCCACGTGTTCCATGCCAAAGCACACATGTCACCTTTCTACTAAACTTTTCTACCTACCGTGGTGCTTGTTGCACCGTATAATCCCTCACCTCAGAAAATAAATGATTATGTTATCCATAAATTTTAAGGCATTTCAATTCTACAAAAAGACTAGTTTTAATATTTTTTACATGTGTAATATCTTTTAATAGGCATTTCATTTAATTAGTTTCTAAAATTAATTGTATTTTCTAATCTAATAAAACTTTTAATTAGTTCAAGCTGTTATTATTAAGCAAAGAATAAGTAACTTTAATTTATCAGAGTAAAAACTCATATTAAATTAAATAAAATTAAAAAATAGATTTACAGAAAAAAAACTTATTGTAAAACGAAAATACAAAACATTGTCATTTAAGAATAAAGACTTCGATTATAGAATAATTTTTTTTAGAACAATAAAGATTTATTGATAGGACTCGTTTGTTTTTCTTAAAAAATATAATTAAAATACATATTTAATTTCTATTATTATACAAATTTTTTTAAAAATAAAATATAAAAATGCAGTATCAAATTTGGTAAGGAATAAAAAAAAACTTAACTAATGATATGGACAAAGTAAACTCTTAAACGTAATCTAAAAAATGTTGATTTTATGTTAACAAATTAAAGAACTGACTTAACTGATTTATATCTTTCCGACATTTTGTGAAATATTAAATTCTCATATAAATATTTCCAACAATTTAAATGCATACCTTTAAACTATTTTTAAAATAGACGAAAGCAAATATGTATTAAAAAATAAAAGAACAATAATGCATTTTTATTATAAAAAAAAAATTGAAGATATCTTTCTCCTTCAGAGTAATTGCATTACGGCATTACCTTGTGGAGGCTTCAGCGAACCGTGACCGTCGATGGATTTGATGCTTTGTGGAGCGTCAGATGAAAGGGACAACGCGATCGGGCCGTTCAATATTTACGACTAAATTGAATTTTCAAAAGCTTCAGAGAGAGAGGGAGTGTGTGTGTTTGTGTTGCGTTTTCTTCTTCTTCTTCTGTTTCTTCTTCCTCTTCCAAATCTCACTCTTCTTCTTCGTTTTCTCTCTCTACAATTTCTGCAACTTCCTTATCTCTCCTCAGCTTCGCCTCCTCGTGCGCCGCGTTTGGATCCACGCGTCGCTCAATTTCGTCACACTTGCACCAATCAATCCGAGCTGCGGAATCAGCGCGCGCTGTTCGAATTCGAGCTGCGTTTCGAGGCTATTGACGCTCTGTTTCGTTCTGTAGCCGTAATCGTAGGTGCTTTTCGGAGGAATTCGGAAATCGTTGTGAGAGTTTTTGGATTTTTGTTTAGCTTCCGGTGCCATGGGTGAGGGCGAAGGAGGAGGTTGCGCTCCGAAGAATGCGTTGTCGTCGGAAGTTGTTGCGCCGGCGGTAGAAGTTCCGGCGAGGAAGCTGGCGCGGCAGCTCGATTTCACGGGCGCGCCGGAGCATCCGCAGCAGCAGCCGGTGGCGGTGTTGCCGTTGCCGCCGCAGGCGCCTCATGCCAGGGTTGGGTGAGTTTGTTGAAACTAGTTCGTTTTGAAATTATATGATGCATGTTTTCTGTTTTGAATTTTGATGTCTGGAGTGAAATTTTGATCGTGTGCTTCTTAAGAACACCTCGAAATCCGTGAATTGAATGCTCGTGTGATGGAGTTTTTTGTTTTAGTTTTAAAATTAGTGTGTGGCGGTCATTTTATCATGGGAGTCACTGTTTTGTTCGGAGGATTTTGTACTTGTTTGAGTTGAGCTTTTAATGCATAGGAATGCCTTGGTTTTCTAGTAGAAAATGGCAATTTTATCGATCATTTCCGTTATTTCTTACTTTACTCAGACTCACATGTTTTCATTAGTCTGCTGTAACTGCGGTTTCTTCTTCCACTGGGGATAAGATGGTAGGAGGTTTAAATTGTTTTGAGTGTCTCGCATTAGTAAGGAACTTCAGAACTGTGGGCTTTCTTGCTAACATAATTTATGAAGTTGTTCTTAGAAATTTCAATTCGCGCTTGAGCTTTTAATGGTTTGGTACCGTTATAAGATGTTAGCATTATAAATTTATTGTTATATATGACACGTGTACACTCAATAAGATACAGGCGTGATGTGGGGGAGATATGAATTTTGTTACAAAGTTGCATATGGATATAATAGGATACACGTAATGTATACATATAAAAACTTATATGTATCATCTTTTTATAAAATATCAAAAAACAAATGGAAGTATCACAGACCCATAAAGGCATTGGTTGGTTGGGCCACTACATGATTGCGAGGAAAAAGTTTCATTCACTTTTTTATTGTGAAATAGAGGGATATGCAAGTCATAGGATTTAAGCTGGGTGGATGAAAGGATAGAGAATGCTCAAGCCTTATTTGTAGTGGAAAAATGCTGAAACGAAAATCTCACTGCTCAGCCAAAAGATCAATGATGCTTTATGGTACTGAATGTTGGATGAGAAAAAGCCAACAAGAGCACAACCTAAGTGTTGCAGTGGTGAGAATGTTGTGTTGGATGCTTGGTCATTTAAGAAAAGATAATATTAGAATTGGAAGTATTACAGAGAAAGTTGGAGTGCCACCTTTTAGGAAAATATGGTACAATCACGGATAAGATGGTTGGAACACGAGAGAGGAACAATGGAAGCCCCGGTTAGAAGAGTTAACCAGATGGAGTATAAATCAATAATTAGAGGTAGTGGTAAACCAAGAATTAAAAGGGATGTAGAACTAGATGGTCGAGAATTGGTTTTGGACCCAACAGAATGCCATTGTTCAATTCAAGTAGTTGAACTACCTAGTGGGGGGAAAAGCGTTGGTTATTGCTGCTGTTCTTTTAGCTTATCTATCGCTTAATAATGCAAAATCACCTTTTGTGAAGAATGAGTTATCTAATATAGTATTGGTAAAAGATGCAACTAATGCCACTATGTTATACACTTTAAAGTATACATGCTTGCTGATGTCTTTTGTATTTTGTTTACCTTCAAAACTAAAGTCTTTGTCAATTGAAATCTCTATGCATTTTCGTTTTGGGATGGAGCAAGGGTTATAGTTAATGCAAATTATGCAAATCCAGAAAAACCTCTTTGCATATGCAAGGGTAAGTTTGCATACCATGACCCTCCCACATACATTTACATAACGAGGAGCCTTTTGGGACTGGGGTATGCTAACATACATCAATCTATGTCTGGCTATTTTTTCCAGAGTATTATCTCGCACAATGTGAATGATCTGGATTTTTCTCCAAATTTTTTCTCATGTAATGTGAATGTTCTTCACTCTGTTTTTTTCACAATTCTAAGGCTTATATTTTATGAAGTTACTGCTTGAAGTGAAACAGGCATTTCCTAGTTATAGTATTTTGAAGTTTTGGTTGAATGGTACATGATAACTCTGAATGTGATATTGACTATATGTTTTGATCTTCAGTTAACTAACCTTTACTTTTTCAGGAAACCAGAATCTCCAAAATCTAGATCGAGACCTAACTTTGAAATGAAAGATGCTACACCCAAGAAGCAAAAGCAGTGCAATTGTAAACACTCTAAATGCTTAAAGCTGTAAGCAAAACTCTCTCTCTCTCTCTCTCACGGTATGGGTGTGAGCGTTGTCATACTCCTTAGTTTACATAAACTCATGGACTCTCTGTAGACTCAATATGTGAACTCATAATAGTTTACCTAATTATAAAATTAATCCTGCAAACCTTCTGAATTACATATATACATGAACATAATATTTGTAACACAGTAATAATTCAACATTTCAACTCTAAACACAGTATGTGGTCTTGATTCTGTTTGTAATATGTTAGTAACTTGTTTCTACTGTCAGAATTTTTTTTTTGTATCAACAAAAAGGGAATTTTCATAAATTACTCATCATTTGTTCATGATTTGTTTTTATTATGGTTTAGGCTCAAAATCAATACCTGTGTTTTACTTATTTTACTTTAGAAAATTGATTTTTTTTGGTTGTTAGTTAAGTTGCCTCATTAAAGGACTCATTGCTATTTTGCACCATTTGTTTTCTCTCCCTACCTAGTTGTTTCTCCCATTGATTGTGTTTTTTGGGAACTTTTCCCCGATGTTTGAAATATTAAATGCGTATAGGAAGATGAAATCAGTTTGGTGTCTTTGAAGGCAGATTTAAAAAAAAAAAAAAAAGTGTTAACCTAAGCAACTCGGTGAATAGGGTACTATAAACTACCTAGGTGAGCTTGAGACAATCAGCTATGGGAGTCAGTGGCCTGCTTTGAGTATGCATCCAATTTTTTGGAATTAACTTTTTCTTTCAATAATATTGAATACTTACAAAATTTCAAGGAAAATGGAAATATCACTCCTGCCAGGAAACAAATTGGAAAATGTTTTTATTCTGTCTATATCAAATTCCTTATTATATATGCATGGGTAGTTCTATGGAGTCATTGGTTCCATCACCAAAGTTAGGTTGAACCATTGTGGTGCAGCAATATATTTTTCTTTAAAAAGAATCTGAAACAGTATTACGGAAAAAAAAGTACTGTCTTCAGTAATTGTTTTCTTTCAACAGAATACATTTGTTGTTGCAACTTACTGTTTGCTCTATCAAGCTAATTTTTGAAGTATTTTGAGCAGGTATTGTGAATGTTTTGCATCAGGAATATATTGTGATGGTTGCAACTGTGTAAATTGTTTCAACAATGTTGAAAATGAAGCTGCTAGAAGAGAAGCTGTTGAAGCTACCTTGGAGCGCAATCCAAATGCATTTAGGCCCAAAATTGCTAGTAGCCCACATGGAGCACGTGATAGCAGGGTGCTTAGTTCTAACTTTTTGTGACTATTAGTGTTGGATTTACTGTTTTATTGTTTAGATGATGAAAATCAGTTAGATATAGTGATTATATTGATCATAAAAGTTTCAACTATTTGTTGGAGGATACTATGATGAATTGTGTTCTGATAATGTCAGACATTGATTGTTCTCGGATTATCTGTTTCTTTCTGTTCATTGTGGAATTTTATGAAAAAGGGATATTTTCTGTGTATAATGGGAGGACACTTTCTCAATGTGATTTTTGTTCCCATAGTAAAGTAAAAGCATGCTATTGTTTTTTCAATTAGGTGCAACATTCCATAATTGATAATCATGGAATCAGGCCTTTGCCTACGAGTGAAAAATCAATTTTCTGTTGGCTCATGCCCTTTGCTCTGTTGATTTTTATTTTTTCAAGTTATGGAAAGCAGGAGCTTACCATTAAATTACTTGGCAAGTGTCTTGATTTATGTTCTACATAAATGGTAAATACATGTTTTTGGACTTTAATATTCCTTGTAGAAGAAGAACGTGTTGAAACTTGAACATCTTTTTGGTATTTTAAACTTTAAAAAAATGTTTTTTTTCTTGTCTTGACTATCTGACTGAAAATAAATGTAGGAGGAGGCAGGGGAAGTTTTAATATTAGGAAAACATAACAAGGGGTGTCATTGTAAAAAATCTGGGTGCCTCAAGAAGTACTGTGAATGCTTTCAAGCCAACATTCTTTGTTCTGAGAATTGTAAATGCATGGACTGCAAGAATTTTGAGGGAAGTGAAGAAAGGCAGGCTTTGTTTCATGGAGATCAAAATAACATAGCATATATTCAGCAAGCGGCAAATGCTGCCATAACTGGAGCTATTGGTTCCTCTGGTTATTCATCACCTCCGGTATCCAAGAAAAGAAAAGGTCAGGAACTCTTCTTTTGGCCTACAACCAAGGATCCATCCATTAGCAAGTTGGGACAACAGGTAAAACTTGCTCATAGCACAATTCATACTAGCCTTGGGGTTTATCTTAAATTAAGTGATTGATTAAATCAGTGAAATAGAGAACAGTTAGTCCAGTCAACATAACTATTTTGTCACATAACTATGTTCTTGTTAGGAGTTCGTATCATTATCATTTTATTTAAAGGATGCATTTAAACTTGAATTTCTAAATTGAACTTAGCTCCCTTTATTTAAATTGGATAGAATAGAGACAATTAAGTTCAAGGCTACCTTGATGACGTGTGCTGCAGTGTATAGTGAATGCTATCATTAATTCATTATGATTTATGGGCACTTTTTATTTCTAAAATTGTGTACACTATCAACATTTTTTTAATGCCCGCCAGGTAAACCATGTCAAAGGTCCAGCACCTTCCTCATCTTTATCACCTATCTCAGGCGCTCGTGCTGGAACTGCAACTTTAGGTCCTTCAAAATTTATGTACAGGTAATGTTGGATACATATTTGAAATCATGATAAGTTTACTTACTAGACTTAATTGCTGACTTGATTATTGTTATAGGTCTCTTTTAGCAGACATTATTCAACCACAGCACCTCAAGGAACTATGCTCAGTTCTGGTGCTGGTATCAGGACAAGCTGCAAAGACACTTACAGGTAAATTGACATCCTACATCACCAATCATCACTGGTGCTATTGATCTCTGAACGTGTATTATGTTTTCCTCATTCTTCATTGTACGAGAGAATGTGATGAAATTTGTGTCTATTATACAGTGGAGAATACAAATTTACATTATCAGCATTATATATACTAAAAGTAATGAATACAAGGATTTATGTTTGTTGAATTATAGGGATTAGGCATAGAGGGAGGAAAAGGTAAGGAGTCTCCTTGGACAAGCTTCTCCGTTAACACTTTTAACAGAGCAAAATTAGAAGCAAATTGAAATTAGTTTCCTCGTAAGCTAATTTGTAACACTCTCAGTTTTTCTAAAATTTTATTTTTGACTTATGGAGAAATTCATTTCATTTTTTTTTTCTTTTTATTTTTTTCCTCTGCAAGTGCTTATAAAAAAGTTCGTCCAAACAGACTCTAATTACTTTGAAATTGATATTAACTTAATAAGATGTATTACAATGTTATACACAGCATAAACTACTAACCTTTATTTATACCAATACTATCCTAGTTCTAACTAAATAAGGAAAAATATAATGAGATAATAAGGAACTCTGGAAACCAAAGAAATAGGGTGAGTAATCTTGACTAATCCTATCAGATAATACCTATGATGCTCTAAATTATTTTAAAGATATAATCAAGATTATATTTCATATTATAATAACATTTATCCTAATTGTTGTAATTACATGGTAATACACAACATGTAATATCTCTATTTACATTCTTTCTAACATGGTTCATCAAGGATTCGCTTGTATAACTAAATAACTCGAACTCTACTTTGTGCAAATAGCAGTCGAAATCGAAGTTCATTAGCAAATAATCCACCTTTTTTAATTTTTGTTTTATTTTTGAAAAGTTACATAATGACATTTGTCCATCTCACATTTGTCGTTCTATACAACAATAATGAGGAAACAGTTCGTGAAATACTGCTGCTATAGGGTCCGTGGGACATTTTGTATTACATTTTTTGGGTCCTATCTGCTAGATTTATTTTCATGTGATGCTTTTTATTACATATCAAGTGACTTCAGCCTTGTTAATGTATACATCAGTAGTTACTTTTTTTCTCATCGATTATTGTTATTATTATGATCAGACCAGAAAATTTTAATGGAAAAGCATGCAGAAGATCAGACAGAAACTTCCCTTGCTTCGTCAAGTCAAGAGCAATTACCACCAGATCAAAAGGAAGGTCATGTTGAGAAGACTGTGGCTGATGATTGTTCGAGTGCAAACCAAACAGATAAAGTCAGCCCAGATGATTCTAGTTCCGATGGTGCTGATGTCCCAAAAGGAAGGCCAATGTCTCCTGGGACTTTAGCCTTGATGTGTGATGAGCAAGATACAATGTTCATGACAGCCGCCTCCCCCGTTGGGCCAATGGCTCATGCTTGTAATACATCTTCACAATTTCCTTATGGACAAGGAATGACAGAGGTCTATGCTGAGCAAGAAAGGATTGTATTAACAAAGTTTAGGGATTTTCTCAATAGGGTAATCACTATGGGAGAAATAAATGGCAAGTTAATACTTTCCTCCTTTCGTTATAATTTTACTTTTGTTAACATTCTTAAAATCCCTTGGTGTTGGCTTTGGCAAGAAGAATGTCACCTTTCCATTGTGGCAATTAAATTATTATGCTTTACATGGCTGTCATTTCAAATTGTTCTGAAATTTCTGATGCCACTAGTCTAACATTACATGTCGGGGGCTTGACTCTGGTATTAAATGCATTATTGTATGGTATGACTCATAATTTCATTACCTGCTTTATTGTTAAAAATGACTAATTTCTAGATTCTCATTTTCAGAAACAAAGTGTTCTTCGTTGGCCAGAAATGAATTAGAGAATCAAAAGGACCCAATCATCAATGGCGTTGGAAATGCCAGCTCAGCGATAGTGCGTCAGCATGGAGCCAGTAGCAATGGTGTTACAAAACCTGCTGTTTCACCTTTGGCAACAACTTCGACATGTATGATCCCTGGCAATATTTCTGAAAATGGGGAATCTAAGGTCAAGATCGAAAAAGATATATGAAAATAATCTAACTTAGAAGGATGCGCACACATATGATTGAAAGAAGAAATGAAAATGTTTTCAAGGTATGTCAGAACTTCTCTGTAATATAATTATAAAAGCATTGTCATTCGAAAGGTCTGCAAAGCATGCAGACCTCACCATTAGCCCATGTAGGATCAAATTTTTTTTTTGTCTATTTTCTTGTCCTCCTTTTGTCATTCATAGATATCTAAATTAATTTTTCAGCTTCAACATTGCTTTATCGCGATGCTTGTAAATTGCTGAGGTATAATTTCATAAAGTATATCGCTTAGGTTTTTCGTTGAATGACTACCATAGCTTGCAATTTAAATATACCTTTTTATTCAGGGATTTTTCAATGTCTCCCTTTTCTTCTGCTTTCTTCATTACTATGTCCTTTGTATTGACAGCAATATTTCAAGCTGAGTTTAGCTCTGTAATAATTCAATAAGTTGTTACTGACTTTGGCTAGGCCATTCAGTGTTTACATATATTACATTTGTATTGTATACAACTAGTATTCTTACCCGTGCACTGGACTTTTTGAAAAATAAAATGCATTTGTTATATAACTTTAAGTTTATGAAAATATGATTTTTGTAAAATTTGTAAAATTGAATAATTATACTTCTATACTTTTATAGTGGGAATGTATTTAAGTTATCTATATATTCTTTTAATAAAATGCACTTTATCATACATATAACTATTTCAAATAACATATGATAATTGAGTAGATCAAAATAAAGAATTTAGATCCAAATGAAGCATCTGTTAATAATTTCACATATTTTAAAAATAATTAATCAAATATTTTATTTTGGTACATGAGAAAAAAATAAGTTTTACAAACTTAAAATAAATTTAGTAACAAATTAAAAAACCTTCGTATACATATGTCCAGGAGTATTGTTTGCAATAGTGGTAGTGATATAAAAAAAAAAACAATTACAATTGCAATAATTGAATGACTTTAATTGTTATTTCTTAATATTTTTTATGTAGTACTTCTTGACATTTATAATTTAGAATTCTCTAGAATTTGATCAATTAGAACGAGTTAACAATTTGAAATAGGTTTTGTTAAAGAACAACTAACAAAATAACATTGGCTGGTATATAACAAAAAATTATGTCCGTTTTTTCTATTCTAGAAGCAACCATAGATAATTGATTATGTTTGCATACTAGACGCAGAAGATTAAGTTCAACCTTAAAAAATGTAGAGAGTTGTCTTATTTAAAACTATAAGACAGTCTTGAATCGAAAGAAAGAAAAAAACAATTTTGATATATATATATTTTATCACCAATATTTTTACTTCTAATAATAATAATAGAAACAATATTTTTTCTAAAATTATTTAC
>Ga0123340_1006996_pt1 | contig 10766 bp, 11 predicted proteins | sample SirMexnodulemix_FD_89961 | JGI IMG/M metagenome (GOLD analysis project Ga0123340, IMG submission 89961) | Root nodule microbial communities of legume samples collected from Mexico - Siratro Mexico nodule mix | ecosystem: Host-associated > Plants > Roots > Nodule | place: Mexico: Nepantla... | reverse complement strand
CGCCGTCTCCCTCTCCCTCTTCTCCCTCGCCCTCCTCGCCGCCGCCGCCTTCGTCCTCCTCCACCGCCGCCGCGCTCACAGGTCTTCCTCCTCGGACGCCGCCCATGACGACGACGACGACAAAACCTCGAGATCCGACAGCCTCCGCCTGTTCCCGCCGAACGCAGCCGCCTCCGACGGCGCCGACAGAAAACCCCACGGAAAGTCCTCCCCGACGTCGGAGCTACTCTACCTCGGCACGGTAGCGAACTCGGTGAACTCAACACTTGAGACAAGCTCCAGCCACCACCACGATGGTTTCCGGCCGCCGTATCAAAAACTCGGCGACTCGCCGGAGCTGAACCCACTTCCACCTTTGCCACGTCACAAATTCATGCCGTGGATGAATGAAGATGACGGTGATAAAAATGTGAAAGAAAAAGTAGAACAAGAAGAAGAGGTAGGAGAAGAAGAAGAAGATGATGAAGAACAGTTTTTTTCTCCAAGAGGTTCTTCTGGTGGGAACAAAGAGCATAGACCTCCTTCTCCTTCTGCCGTTGCTGCTTCAAGTTCGCGCGTGTTCCACGTGGATAATAAATTCGGTTCTACAAGCTTCACTTCTCGAACCCCTTCGTACCCTCGTTCCAATTCCCTCACTTTCTCTCGTTCCCCGTCTCTTAATTTCAGCCCCGCAAGTGTTAAATCACTTCCTCCAAACAACCCCGCTTCCCCTTCTTTCTCTTCATCATCTTCTTCTCCCAGGGAAGAATGGCGTGTTCCTGCGAGGGACACAAACTCTCCGGCGAGAAATTTACCTCCTCCACCTCCGCCGCCACCTCCGCGGCGGCTTTGGGAGGCTCCGGTTTCTGTTAGGAAAGAGAGTGAGAGTGAGGAGAGTGTGAAGCCAAAGTTGAAAGCTTTACATTGGGATAAAGTTAAGGCCAGCTCGGACAGGGTGATGGTTTGGGATCAGTTGAGACCCAGTTCTTTTCAGTAAGATATCATTTCACTGTGTCTACATTGTGTATTGTTTTTATTATTGTTGTTTATGTTGTTGTGTTGGGAGCTTAATGATTGGAGGTGCAGGTTGAACGAGGACATGATTGAAACGCTTTTTATGGTAAATAATTCCAAGGATGGTTTCGGGGTTGCGATTAGAGATAATGGTCGGCGCAACATAGCTCATTCTGCTTCTCCCATGCCCCTGGAGAATAGGGTGCTTGACCCCAAGAAGTCTCAGAACATTGCCATTTTGCTTAGGGCTCTCAATGTTACTATTGACGAAGTTTGTGATGCCCTCAGAGAAGGTGATGCTCCTTTTTGCTTCTACCAAATATATAGGAAGATGGAGCTATTTGTAATTGTTTAACACTGCAATGCTTATTCTTTATTGTTATTTTGCCACAATTACTTATGTTACGTGTTGGATGCCCATTGTGTTATTCCGAACTTCATTATCATTCAAGGGATGGTGATATCCAACACTCCTATAGTATTCTCATGAAACAAATTACGTGGTATTATTATTCCTTGTTGAAGAACTAACTCTGCTCTTCTTTCTCTCCTAAGCTGTTGTATTTTTGGGGAGATATTAAAGCTTGATTTTACTGTCTGCAGGCAATTGTGATACGTTGGGAACAGAACTTCTTGAAAGTTTGTTGAAGATGGCTCCAACTAAAGATGAAGAATCTAAGCTGAAGGAATTTCAAGATGAATCACCGTTCAAGCTTGGCCCAGCTGAGAAATTTCTCAAAGTTGTTCTTGATATACCTTTCGCTTTTAGGAGAGTGGATGCTATGCTCTACATTGCTAATTTTGATTCAGAATTAGAATACCTGAAAAAGTCCTTTGAAACGCTTGAGGTATATGTATTCTGAACTCATTCCTCACTCCTTCAACCTGATCATTTTGTTTGCTTAATTGAAATGTTATGAACCAACTTGACCTCCGAGCATCGATGGAGCTGAATATTAGCTAATATATAATACTATCTTTGGCTTATTTCTAGCTTTCCACAATCTCATTTCATGTTTATGGTTTAGTTAATGTAGTACTCTAAAGGCTGGGGAGACTCCTCGTGATCCAAAAGTTAGAAACCAATGCCATAAACTTTGGAGTTTTGTCTCTGATTGGCTTCATAGTTCAGTGCTTGCCCGCCATTTACAGACACCAGGAAAAAGCTTATTTTGAAAATATTTCCGCCTTATCTCTTCTCCACTACCTCGTGTTTTGGGTCGGTTCCTTGCTATAGCAAATAATTTTAAATAATATTTTACCATCAATGACAATTATTGGAGGATTTTCCATTAATTGATCATAGTGCTTCCTTTCCAATATAGGAGAAAATCATGAACTTGCATTCTATGAGGTCCAGAACTAATGTTTTTGGCTTCGGCATGTGTTTAGGGTTTATCCTTTACTTTTTTAAAAAGTTTGCCAAATATACTGGTCCCGTGATGGGGAATCATGTGTCTGTATTCTGTAGATACAAAAGTATCACGGCAGAGATTATAAGTTTTAATTATTTGGTCATTGATGGAATAGAGGTTGTAAGCTATACCTTCAGATTAAAAGGGAGAAGTTTCTTCTTTAAGAATAGTAGTTGGCTAACTACTAGCTTCCATCAAAACATCTTACCTCAGGCAAATACGGTCTTTCTTTTAGGATGCTAAATTTGTGAAAATAACCTTGTTTATTCTCAATACTAAAGCATGATATATTAAAAAAACCGCATCACCCTTTACCTTTTTAAAAAGTTTGCCAAAGATAGAAATTTCCAAAATAATCCCTTTTCCATAGTGATTAGGTAGGCACAACTGGACTTGTATAGTTGGTGAGAGTCTGCTTAGCTTGACTTATTGCAATTTGTACCAATATACCATTTGTTCTCAACTTCTCATATTTCATCCTTTTCCACAGGTGGCCTGTGAGGAATTAAAGAATAATCGAATGTTTTTGAAGATACTTGAAGCAGTGTTAAGAACAGGAAATAGAATGAATGTTGGCACCAATCGTGGTGATGCTCATGCGTTCAAACTGGACACTCTTTTGAAGTTAGTTGATATTAAAGGAACTGATGGAAAGACTTCTCTGTTGCATTTTGTTGTACAGGAAATTGTCAGAACCGAGGGTTCTCATATTTCTGGCTCTAACCATCACCCTGCCTCTGACAATGTCCACCAATACACTCTTCAAGATGAGGTTGACTTTAAAAAGCTTGGCCTGCAAATTGTTTCGGGACTCAGTGGGGAGCTCACCAATGTTAAAAAAGCAGCTGCTATGGATTCAGACATGCTCAGTAGTGATGTTGCCAAACTTGCCAGAGGAATTGAAAAAGTTGTGCAAGTAGTGAAATTGAATGAGGAATCACCTCTGAAAGAAACTAACCAAAAGTTTTCGGAGGCTATGAAAAGTTTCTTGGAAAGGGGAGAGCAAGAGATTTCAACAATCCAGGCCCAAGAGAAACATGGCCTCTCTTCAGTGAAGGAGATAACTGAGTATTTCCATGGAAATTCAGCAAAGGAAGAAGCTCATCCATTTAGAATTTTTATGGTTGTGAGGGATTTCCTTTCTATTCTTGATGGTGTTTGCAAGGAAGTTGGTAAAGTGAATGAGAGAACTTTGGTTGGTTCCCGTCAGTCTGTAATGCCTGCAAATCCTATGATGCAAACCTTTTTTCCTGAGATTATTGGTAAGCAACCATCCGATTCCTCTGAATCTGATTAACCTCCCAAATCCAAACTCAGCAAGTTGTAACAGGTTGATGTAGTTTGCTCATGTTTGGTCAGTGATGGGTTAGATTTTATCAGTCAAGCATTATCATGTGAAGTGACATTTTCACTAAAAACCACCGAGTATGCCAAAGACCCAGCTTTTACCCCTTACCTGTGATGAAAAAAGAGCTCATGCTATGACACCTTTGTTTTCCTGCCTATATAGCTTTGTATATGTTTTATTGCCTAGGTTATATATCGAGGATATTATTTTCTTTGTGCTAGGTTGGCTGCTTCTCTATATCTGTATTAATAAATTAACGACAAATTTTGGATTTTTTTCCAAATTTTGATGTAAATTGACAGAGTGAGAGTAAGATGTTGAAATTACTAATACAGTAGTGTTACGGGGCACCATAAAAGTTGTTCCATGTGGAAAACGGTCATATTTGGCCCAAAACTTGAATGAAAAAATAAAAACCTTCAAAATTCAACAACGAATATAGCTTGTGATTGATTTTCGATCTATTGGTCAATCCACAAATACTAAACTTGTGACATAATCACATAATCAAGAAAGTTCTACAGATACTCTATCAGATATTTGTGTTAGGTGTACTCTTGTGCTCCTTTACCGGTTGAAGATTACCATCTTTTTTAATCAAAGTTAAGTTCTCAGCATCAATGCGTTCAAGCACCTTCCGTGCTTCCTCTTCTGTAGCGGGAACAACATGTCGAATGCTTAACCCATTTTTAACTCTGTCAGGATCAACACCAAATGTGAAGTAGAATCTGTTGGAAACCTGTTTGGAGAAAAGCATGAAGTTCAGTGAAATGGCTACATACCCGAACATGTAAATCTCAACTGAAAATGAGGCATTCATTTTTTGTATTACATTAGATAATAGATATATAATCTGATGTTAACTTATTAATTATTATCCAATTGAATTTTAAAATAAATTACGGCAGGGATTTGGCCACAACAGTCCTGGGACCTCTTCGCTCTCTCAAAAATTATAAAAGACAAATTTTCTGAGACATGTTTTCACTACTAAATTGTGTCAGAAGGAAAGTTGTCATATGTGCATTCAGAAATTTTAAGTAAAATACTACATTATATAGTGCTGACCTCACTGGAGCGGTCCTCAGGCTTTGTGACATGTGCAATAACCTCCACATTCACAAGGGGTTCAGCTAGGTTGTGAAGTTCCGTGTACAGAACACAAGATTTGAGACGAAGAAAATTTCCAACGTCCACCTGCAACATCACCTTGTTTCAGCTGAATGTCTTGTTTAAACGTCTTTTCTATTGAATATAAAATTTACCAATATTTTTCTACCCAGCCCATGTTCCAAAGTGATGATCACATGAAAATCACATAAATATGATCATCATGATGGAATGATAACAACCATACATTACTACAGATTATAAACATCATTGTATATTTAGAAGAAATAGTATTGTCCTTGGTGGGTACTTACTGGTTTAAAAAAATCAACATGATCAACTTCTAAGAAATGAGGAGCCGCACCAACAAAGGCATAAGCAGTTGAAAAGGCAAGTTCAAACGCTCTTCTCATCAAGAATCCCCCAAAGATACGACCATGGATGTTTCTTTGCTGTGGCTGGCAGATAAAAGAGTTTTGCAGGCAAGTATCCGTCATCAGGATGCTATCTCTGTTAGCCAATGCTGGCATGTCACAGAAAATACGCGCTTCAGCCAATAGTTCTTTGAGCCTAGAAGTGTCTTCACACCCTCCATGTTTCTGTTCTTGATTCTTTCTTTTTCTTAACTTGTTCCTTTCTTCTGCTTCTTCCCAGAGCAATCTTTCTTGCTCACTTTCAGGTGAGACCTGGTTAATTGGGGCAGCTTTTCCAGTGGCAGAGTCACGAGCCACAAATGTAAACTTGGCTACAAGTGCAGGTGAGTTTGATATATTGGGATTCCCTGTCACCAACTTTCTGTGTCAGGTAAGCTGATAACGAATGCCATGCAGGATTGGCAGTGGATTGAAAGACATATCATTTCAAAGATATGATTTGAGCTTATAAAACTAGAACATAATAAACGGGCTTCTAATCAATATTTTGTTTGTTATTTTGAGACAAGCACCTACTAGTGCAGTAAACTATATTAAGAGAAAAGAAAAATAATCCAGTAATATATGAAAATGCTCATCCCCAAGTCACTCCATCACTGGAATTTTACTTCCATAATTCTGAACGTTTTCATGTTATTTACATGTAAATGTTCACGCAAGACAGCATACTAGGATAAGAGATTTAACAGAAAGAAATATGTAATAAACCTTCATCCTTTGCACCACCAATTTGGACAAAATAATAATAACCAAACTTTGATATGTTCCAGATTAACTATTTACTAGCAGTGTACACTCAAATGATGCGGTTTTGGTTCCTACATTGGCTTTCTTACAGTACCGCACTTTGATAACATGCTGCATTAAATGAAAATGAACATGAACACACAACGGAAAGAAAATTGAGCCAAATTCATGCATGACACACAACACACAACGGAGAGAACCTATAAGGCTAATGGTTGTTGTAACTTTATAATTGATGTAACTAAATTGTTGTGTAGAGTTTGTCAGTTAGTACCTAGGTGGTTAGCCAGCTACAAGCACATAGCCCTCACTACCTTTTCTCTATAAGTAGATGTTGTATTCTCTTGTCTCAGATCATATATTCCTAACTGAATTTCACATGACTAGATAGACCCTTTGCTCTACTTCATCTCTATGACGTGTTCCCTAATCAAGTTTCTCAGAGTCTTATTATGTATATAGTAACATGTTATCTGTCTGCTTCTAAGCACTCACTATTGTAGTTAAAAAATAAACCATAATCTCATAAAACAACGGCCAAGGAAAGCAGAATTAACTTGAATGCATCATAGTACCTTGTGCGGACTGAATCAATTCCAGCTGAATCTCCATGGATGACCGGCCAACCCAGGTAACAGCACCAACAATGGTTAAATCAGCATCAATATGGATTGGCTTCTTTAGAACCATCTTATCAACAGAAGCAGTGACCAGTAGAAGGGGCCTTGCTGTGCCATCTTCATTAGAACAGTGCTGCTCAGAAGGGAGGGAATAAACTTCAATAACCAAAACCAATAAATACAAAGAATCTCCCAAAGTGCTGTTAGCCACACACTTCTGAATGAAAACATCAACTGATGAATATTTCAACACTTTCAACACGGTCAATTTCTTCATCACACAAACATTATTTACTTTTCCCTTACAGTAAATGTTTATTTATTTTTGGTTCTGCACAAGTATTTTCTATTATTACTGAAATGCTTTCATGGTCAAGATATTATTTTTTCATCGACAGTTCTATTACATACACAACCAGAAAGTATAGCTATATTTAGACAATTTCTACAAGCGCTTCCGAAGAAAAGAAAAGAAAAAATCCTTAGTGAGTTAAAATTATTTAACGTAAAACAAATTTAGAGAAAATGTATAGATTAATTTCAATTTATAAAAAAACTATTTCAATCTTCTCTTTAATGTAAAATTAAAAGAATGTTAACAACTAACAGGAGTTTCTTTTTCAGACGAAAAAAGTAACTAAAAAGAAACTTGAAACTGTTGGATCAAAATGAGCAAAACCCAAGATTTTGAATCCAGCAAATTACATAACCCAGAAGTAAAATTGGAAAAAGAAGTGGACCTTGAATGCAACGGTACCAGCGAGAGCATCAAAATCCTCGACGAGCTTGCCCATCCTCATGTGATTCCAGGGGTTCCGATACTGCTCACGAAGCATGTGATCAGAGGAGAAGTTGTAGAAGATGGTGGTTCTGCTTCGGGAGGGGGCTTTGGGAAGAGAGGGGCCATTGGAGTTTTCCAAAGTGGAGGATCTGGCTTCCCAGAGAGCGTATATGGCAGGGGAATGGAAAAGCCCCGGCCACAGACTAATGGGTTTGCGGTTAGAAGAGCCCGCATCGATCAGAACAGATCTTGATGTGTTTGGTGTTGTTGAGGTTGAGGTTGTGGTTGTTGGGTCTGTCGTGGAAACAGTTGAGAAATGATTGGAAGGGCAAGAGGAATTGAGTCTGAGAAGACGGTGGAACCGGGAAAAACATGGTTTTGGGTTTCTCAAGAGTTGCATGGAATGAAGCTGAAAGATGAGTTGCATGGAATGAAGCTGAAAGATGAGTGCAGGGTATTCCCCCAAAGTTGGAGAGAGTGAGAAAATGTTCAATTGTGACAACTACTTGCTTCCATGATTCTAACCAAAATCATTGCTTGTATTGGACTGTGATACTGCCCGCCCATAAAAAGTGTCACTAATAAAAACACATGTTAGTATCTCTCATTTTAATTTTTAATAAATATCAGTAATAAATTTAATCATCTTTGTGTAGAAAGAGTATGATATTTGCTGTGGAAACCAAAAAGTATATATTTTGATGGTAATGTTATTCAATTGAACTACTTCACTTTTATTGTGAACCAAATTTAATTTGATTTAATCTAATTTATTTTGGTTTGAATTACGTTAATTTTACTTTTTAATAGCAAATCTACAAATATTAGATAAATTTTACATATGATAAATATTACTTTTATATATAACTAAAATTTATCAAATGAATGTTTTAAATTTGCAATAAGTTAAATTATGATATAAAATTAAATTTCAAAATAAAACAAAATAGATAATTAAGTAAATAAATAAAAATAAAATTTGACATTCAAACTAGTATATGACATGCTTGACCTTATTATAGTATCATATTTAACTTTTGTTTCTTTTGAGTCCTAACCACTCATCATTTTAAACGAATAAAAGTATTAATTACCATAAGATCTTCATTATTTTTAAGCATAGGAGTATTAATTATCATAAGATCTTTATTATTTAAGTTAGACTCTATATTTGTATTTCTTTTAAGGGCTTGAATTTTGATGGAAAAGGAGGCCACTTGTATTGAGCCACCAGTTTGATTATGTGGGAGTGCTTGCGTTTGTTAGAGGAAGATTTACGATTATTTTGATTAGATGATGAGGTTTCATCTTAAATGAAATATGAGAGGATGAAGGAATGAATGATTGCACTTTAATTTGTGTAGTCTTTCTTCTTTCCTCATACTTGCGAAGTGGTTGAGGGTCTCTTCTACTTCATCTACGATATGCATCTCTATAGAATGGATGCACTCCATTCTCCATCATTTTTTCATTTGATGGTATTTCATGAGTAAAAATATCAAATAAACACATCATTCTTGTAAGAGAATGCAACAAGGGATAGGCGTTTTGAATGAAGTTGTCCAGTGATCAAGGATTAGAGTTGGAAGATTTATCTTTCTTCCTTGCAGAACATGGTATATGATAAACCTATCCTTTTCAAAGACGTGCCCTCTTGATTCGATGTAAGGAAACACTATGTTGAAAAGGATGTTGTACGCCATTCTTTCTTGGGGGCAGAAGATTCAAGCTTTTAGAAACCCACAAACTACAACATTTGACCCCTTAGTGGACCTTGGAGCACTACAAATTATTGTGTCCACTTCTTCAATAGTCAAGTCATTGTCCCAAGAGTTTGAGTACTTGACTCCTTCTTAAAGCAAACATCCATTAGCGATTATCGATGCAATGACTTCAACCATCTTTCTAGCTACTTTGCCAATGAATCCTTCTTCTTCAACATATTGGACAATAACCAATTGTATGCTTCATGATTCCAATAGGTTCTTAGCCTAAGAACTTTATTTATCAACTGAACCAAATATTTTGTTCAAGAGATACCCAACCACGTTCAAGACTATTGGAGTCAATGAATTTGCCCAGTATTGTTGAGTTATTTTAGGAAACTTTCGATATTTAATTTATTGATTTTAATACTATCTTATTAATTTTAATCCGACATTTATTAGGATTTAAAATCTATATATTTTATCTTTATTTTAGGTTGTAAATCTCATAATTTGAGGAATACTAGTTTATTAAGGGTAGTAGGACTCAAAAATTATCTTGCCTAATTATGAGTGTATATACACACACACATATGTATATATTCAACATATGCAATAAGAAATAATAAGTGAGAATTATTCTCCTTTACTTTTCTTTTATTCTTGAGATTGTATCAGAACTTATCCTACCGAGGTGATAGGCCTATCATGCCACCCATTATCGGATGGCTATCGAATCACCCATAAATACATAGTCCTACGTATGAGATTACATGTCTCGACATGAGGCGGTGTTGGAGACCCCACATCGACTGGAGATAAGACCAATTCATAGTATATAAGTGAATGTGAACCTCACTTTACAAGTTGATTTTGTAAGGTTAAGTTAGGCTTAAAGTCCATCTCTTAAGATGGTATCAGAGCTTCTCATCATTGGGAGTCTCTGACTGTGTTCAATTTTGCAACCTTTATTGCAGTATAAACTTTTGCATTCTTCATTATCATATAAACCTTTTAGCCTTCACTGTTATATAAACATTTGCAACCTTCATTGTTATATAAACCTAATTGCATCCTTCATTGTTGTATAAACCACTCTTGATTGTTGTATAAACCTAATTGCAACCTTTATTGTTGCTCACTCAACCTTTGGTCTCTGTGGTGTTTCGGCGTCCATCATTGTACACAATTACATCACTTAACCTTCATTGTGTCTTGATTTGGGTGTGTATCAATTGTTTTCTTTATGGATAAAACCAAAAATGTAGACAACCCCTTTCTTTGGAATTGTAAAAATGCACACGACCAAAATTCAGACCATAAGTGGTATGTGAAGGATGATTCACCTTGTGAGGTTGACCAAGTGTCTCTGGGGCTGATTAGAAATAATTTTGAAAGAATTATATCTAAGATGAGAATGGATAACATTCATTCACTAGCTTGAGGGGGAGTCTTGAGATATTTTAGAAAACTTTTGATATTTTATATATTGGTTTTAATTTTGTCATATTAATTTTAGTTTGGTATTTATTGGGACTTTAATTCTATATATTTTATCTCATAATTTGAGGGATATTGTTTTATTAAGGGTAGTAGGACTTCAAGATTATCT
>Ga0123340_1006995_pt1 | contig 10767 bp, 10 predicted proteins | sample SirMexnodulemix_FD_89961 | JGI IMG/M metagenome (GOLD analysis project Ga0123340, IMG submission 89961) | Root nodule microbial communities of legume samples collected from Mexico - Siratro Mexico nodule mix | ecosystem: Host-associated > Plants > Roots > Nodule | place: Mexico: Nepantla... | reverse complement strand
TCTAATTATCATATATAAATTTTTTTATATATAATTAATCTATTTATTGATTTTATTTGACATATTTTTCCAAATATTATAAATAAAAAAATTTCTTTTATTATTTAACACATTTTGGTAACCGAAAACTAAAATATAAAATAAATTAACTTATGTATAATCTAAAGTTTAGACTTTAAATACTCATTAAATTAAAGCACAAATTTATGAAAAGTTGAAGCTAGTACAAGTCTAAAGCATTAATTAAATTTGTGTTATTTTTCTTTCTTCATATATTTTTTCTTATTACATCCAATAATATATATATTACTGTTTTTTCAACCAAAATCCATCCGGAAACTAAGTCAACGTTATGATTTTCATGTTTTAATAGTATTTAATATTTAGAGGAAAATATATAAGAAAATACATAAATATCATATAATAAAAAAAGATGAAAAAATTACAGCTATTAACAGAAATTTTAGTATAAATAGGACTCATATTACATGAATTTCAGTACTTTTATGCCTTATTCTACGTGCTGTGTTTGGAATATTTCTTTCTCTTAATTCTTTATTACTTTAAATATTAAAAAGAAAATAAAAATTACCTTTAATGATGATATCCTGAAGAAATAAATGCACTAAGATAGTTTAGCTGGATACAATTTTATCACTTTTAAAGTATATTTTACCATTTAATAGTAACTATAAATTTTATCTCAAAGTTTCTCTTGAACGTATTCTACCATCATTTGTTTACTTTTGGCATATGTAAACGGTCCATTAATTTTTTTAACGGAACGTGTTATAAAAAATTCTAAAACACTTAAACAAAAATAAAATGATGTTGCATACGTTTCTATTTTAACTTTCTTTGTGACATATTCTTAAAAAAGTTATCAAATCAGTCTAATACATAAAAATGAGATTTTTTGACGATAATATATATATATTATATATAAAATAAATAAACCGTATAATTATGTCATTATTACATTATAATAGTTTATCTAAGACGTATATATTATTTACTTAAATTCATTTTTGGCATATGTAGCTAGATTATGATATTTTGAAAACTTTCGTATTTTATACAATCATTGTATAGCTATTTATATTATTATTTGACTTTCAAATTATATTTACATTTATAATTGTTAATATAATATTTCATTGTTAAAAAGGGTTGTGAAAGTAATTGTTTTGAAGAAAAAAAGTTTGTGATCATTTTCCTATGCGGCCTTACGCATACATAAGTTATTTTCATAAAATATTAAATGTAGATTTGGTTTTTCAATTTATTCAAATGAAGCCACTTTTATTCATCACTAATATATCATTAACTTGTTAATAGAAAATATTAACATATTTTCAGAATAATAATTTACATTAAACTCAATTATTACATTTTATTCTTAAGTAATTAGCAATATTATAATTTTTAAACATACAGTATATTAACAATGGTTAAAAAGTTGAAAAACCAAAATTTTTACAGTTACGATTTTAGAGATATTATACAAAAAAATATAAGAAAAATATAAAAAAGTAAAAATATTTAAGTCTATTGTTTAATTAATATAGAATGTTCACATCTCAAATCTCTTAGAAATAATATTATTAGAGAGAGTACTATATTTTTATAAGTGTTATAGAATTATTAGAAATATTAAAACAAACCCAAAAATTAAGAGAAATAAATATTATTTTTAGAACTATTTTTCAATTTTAATAGAAGGTATTAATATTTTCGACTATATTGTCTATTTTAAAATTAAAAATTTGAATAAAATGGTCTTTGTCCTACTTGACTTTTAAGTCGGTGTAGATAAGGTTTTTTTGGTGGAGGAGGACGGAGGCGCGTGAGGTTGGGAGCGGGTGATTGGGGAAGTCAAATGGTTAGAGATTGCATGTGGATTGGTTGGTGTATGTTTGGAGACAAAAAAGGGACGATTCATGTGACTTCAATGAAGGACTCACATTGGTGTCGCTATTTTAAGATTGTTACTGCTGCTTTTCTTTATTTTTTATTTTCCACATACCATTTGGTCTTTTCATTTAGATTCCTTGTTATTATTGATGCCGGATTGGAGTGAACTAGGGATATATTTTTTTTTTCATACATGATTATTTATTAATTTAATTAGTTGAAGATAAAATCTGACTAATTTCATTTATTTACGTGGCATATTGACTTTATTATTACGTATAATTAAATAATAATATTAATCAACAATATTAGTTGACTCAAATAGTAATTAATGAAAGGAGTCATAATCTTGGTGATATAACTTTCAGAGTTTACTTAACATCATCCGAACAATAATCGTTTCGCTTCGATCACCACTTCTCGTTCTTGTTTTGGTTTCTCGTCTTCCAACCTTAGAGTTGCTCACCTCGGTCACTACGATGGGCGGGATATTTGCGATTGCACTCCGACACTCAAGTAAGTATTCGGTTATCAGAGCTTAGGGTAATAATAGTTATAATTCTTTTACTTACCTTTATCTTCGTTTACCCACATATTTATAGGATTGATGTTTAACTTATAACTTACGTTATGTCAGCTTTTGCAGGCTATTTTGACAGAGGTTGCGTGTAGTCATGGAGTTACTGATTGCTTCTTTCTGATCACATGTCAGTCGGTCACTGGCGACAAGTATCCGCCCCTAATCCCAGAGTGGTTAACTTAAGGCGACAAGTAGCCGTTTCTAAGCCGGATATTACACTTGCCCCCCAAGCTTGAGTGACTTTGAGAACGAAAAGGTTTCGGTCTTAGTGTTAACTCTGTTGGCTGCTGGTACGCGAAGAGGTATCTGATTCTTTACTATTTTGAAAAAACCTTGGCGGTCCTTGAAGGCGGGACAATGGTGTTTTTCATCCTTGCTTCCTATGGTTAGTGATGACGTGTCTTGCTTGGGAGTCGTGCTTAAATGATCTGACGGTGAGGAGTTGATCATGCACTGTTCAGATTCCTTGGGAGACGAGTTTTTCTTCTATAAATAGGCATGCTGGGATCATTGGGTGTTTTGTGCTTTTCTGAATACCTCCGATATTCGACAACCAATCATACTTCGTAGTGGCTACGTGCAGCGCTTTTATACCCAGAGGTAGCGAATGTCGTTCTTGTCCGGTTTTTCTGAGTCTACGGGGAGTGTTTCTTCAAGCGCTAGGGCGGAATCTAGGATTTCTGAGAGTTCCCCTGACTTGTTTGAAGAGGTGTCGAGTAGTGGTCACGCTGAATTTTATGAGCAGCCCAACATGACCGGCATCCTTCTGTCCGAGTTGGCTGAGAGTAACCTTCCTCGTCGTCGTGGTTATGAGTGGGCGAGTGCTTTGGTCACTGATCAATTTTCTAGATATAGATGGTCGTCTATGATGAATACATATGCGGCAGTTGTACCTATGTTTACTTAGGGAAAGACGAGTACAAAGTTATTTGTTGAGCGTTGCACGTCGATAGATAATGTATGTCATGGTCGGGAAGGTCACGACCATGACTTCTTTTATATCTATCTCTGCCTGTTCACAGATTCGCATGTTCGTCTTCCCTTTGATGAGTTCACCATGGGTGTGCTTCGTACCTTGAACGTGGCGCCCACGCAGTTGCATCCTAACTCTTGGGCATCACTTCAAGCATTCCGGCTTCTTGCCGAGATGTTCCGTCTTCATCCTTCCCCCATGTGTTTCTGTCTTATTACAGCACTCGCTCTTTTAGTCTTGTCAAATGGGTTTCTTTAGTTAGCCAATCTCACAATTTTCTTTTTACTCATTTCTCTTCCTCTTACAAATATTTCAAAGATTCTTTTTTCAAAATCATAATAACTCCTGCCAGAAGGCATCATTTCTTTAATGGGGATGCCCCCAAGTTTCCGTTGTATTGGACCCGGGATCCCGTTCACTATCTATCTTGGCCGAGGTCTGCTATGACTGAGGACAACAAAAAGATGTTTGAAATACTGGATCAGCTCCCCCGAAAGCTCAATGTCCTCTCCATTCTTAAGCTTTATCTTTCTTCACACCGCTGGGTGGATTTATATGGTATGATCGTTTTTTATACTGTCATGGTTCAGTTTTTAACTCTACTGAATTTGTTTATTTTATGGCAGGTATCATGGCTCAACGAGGACTTGCCTTTCTTGATCGATTAAAGAAAATCAAGGGAGGCCTAGAAGCCACCGAGAAGGTTGCGGGTGAGGGTTCGGTTCCTGCTTCCTATCCTGTCCAGGTTCCTCCCTCTCCTGAATCCGAAAAGAGGAAACATAAAGAGAAGAAGGAGAAGGCGAAGGAAGATAAGAAAGGTAAAGACAAGAAGGCCTTGTCTTCTCAACCCTCTCCGAAGAGGTCTCGCCAGAGCGCTCTTGATACAAACAAGGAGTTGGTTGAGGCCAACAAGGGTGTTGTAGAATCCTTATTTGCTGTTGATCTCAATTTTGCTAAGAGCACAAGCATGTCCCTTTCTTCTGCCGAAAGGAAGACTCTCAGTGGAAGCTCCACTGTGGATTTAGTGAATACATGCCTGGAGATGCACAGTCGAACACTTGCCATCACCAAAGTCCTCCGAGCCCATGTGCTTAAAGGGGGTGTGCCTGAATTAGCCAAGATTAAGGAGGAGTTGTCGATCTCAACCGCTTCTTTGAAAGAAACCCGTGATGCCAACGCTGCGCTGGGTGAAGAGCTAAGGGTTGCCGAGCTAAATTTAAAGAAGGTCGAGCAAGAACGAGATGCTCTGAGGGCCTACTCGGAGGGAGTAAAAAAGAATAATGAGAAACTTCTAGTAGATGTCCGAGAGCTCGAGCAATCTCTATCAGAGGCAACATTGGCTCATGATGAGGCGGTGTTCGAGAAGGTGCAGATGGGGATTAAGAGAAATTGTCGTATTGGTTCGAACCATGCTGCCTCTGTTTTTGGTACACAACAACTATGTTCCCTCTCATCAACGCTAGGGACTTCTAGCATCTGCTGTACTAAGGATCTATGGTGACTCCTTTTCTTGGTGCTGGCTAATTAGGACAGTAAGTCGGCACGGGTGTTGTGCTCTCGTTTGATATGTTCCACCTTAGCAGATGAAAAGGTTTGCAAAAGTGTTCGGACTTTGTGGTAGTATTTCAACAATAAAGGATCCTTGACCTGGAATTCCCTGGTTATGTGTCCTACTGTCAACTGTGAATCGCTTTTGCAAATTACATCTTGTGCTCCCATATCTTGGGCTAATTCTAGTCCTACTATGAGGGCTTCGTACTCAGCCTGATTATTAGACGTTTTGAATCCGAAGCTTAAGGACTGTTCTATCAAGAGGTCTCACGGTCCTTCCAATACACCCCTGCTCCGGCACCTTTACTATTCGAGGAACCGTCTATGTATAAGATCCATACCGGCTGGATGGTATCCGGTTCCGAGGGTTCCTGCCTCATCTCTGCTATGAAATCTGCCAAGACTTGTGCCTTGATGGCTCCTCGCGGCTCATATCCTATTGCGTACTTCGAAAACTCTATCGACCATGTGATCATTCGTCCTGCTAGGTCAGGTTTGGACAAGATTCGGGCTATCGGGTAGTCGATTCTTATGATCACCTCATGATTTTGGAAGTATGGACGCATCCTTCTTGCTGTGAGTACCAGGGCCAAAGCTACTTTTTCAATCATTTGGTACCTTGTCTCTGCCTCTTGTAGGGTTCTATTGGTGAAATATACAGGTCGCTGCTCTCCCTCTACCTCCTGAACCAAGGCTGTGCTGATTGAATCCTTTGATACCGATAGGTAAACAATGATGGCTTGGTTGGGGCGAGGTTGCTGTATCACTGGTGGAGAAGCTAAAAATGTCTTTAATTGGATGAAGGCGTCTTCACATTATCGTCCCACTTGAAGCGAGATGCTTTTTTTAGTAAACTTAAGATGGGCTTGATCTTTTCGGCCATCTTTAGCATGAATTGCGATAGGGCGACTACCCTCTTCCAACAGGGCGTTGCACCTCTTTAACAGTCTTTGGGCTCTGCATCTCCATGATTGCCTGACATTTGTCGGGGTTTGCCTCGATTCTTTCACTGGTTAGCATGAATACGAGAAATTTTTCACCCTCAACTCCGAAAACGCATTTGTCGGGGTTCAACCGCATTCCCACTGCTTTTAGTGCCTCAAAGACTTGGCATAAGTCTTCAATGTGTTGGTTAAATGAGGAGGATTTGATAATCATGTCGTCTACATATATTTCCACGCTCTGACCTATCAGTCCTTGGAATATCTTATCCATCAATCTCTGGTAAGTTGCTCCAGCGTTTTTCAGCCCGAAAGGCATAACTTCGTACACATAGTTGACATCGTCGGTCATGAAGTCGGTTTTGGTTATATCCCGAAAAAGCATCGAGGAAGCTCATATATTTGTGTCCGGCTGCACCGTCCACCAAACGGTCGATGCTCGGCCAAGGGTAAGAGTCCTTCGAACATGCTTTGTTAAGGTCGGTGTAGTCTGTACACATTCTCCATTTGCCATTCATCTTATTGACTAACACGACATTTGCTAACCAAGTGGTATATTGCGCTTCTCGAACGAATTTTGCTTGTAGCAATTTTTCAGTCTCTTCACGAGCGGCTGCCCTTTTCTCTTCCCCGAACTTTCGTTTTTTCTAAGCAACGGGTCTGACATCTCTGAATGTTGACAACTTGTGCGTTATGATGGATGGGTCGACACCTGGCATATCTGCGACTGTCCATGCGAAGGCGTCGACATTCTTCTGCAAGGTGACACTGAGCTGCTTAGCATCTTCTCTAGACAGGGATACTCCCATTCTGGTTGTCTTGTCTTTTCCCCTGAGTGGGACATACTGAGTTTCCTCTTCGGGCTCTACTTTAACTTCCTCTATCCTAGGATCTAATTCTGTGACGGCTACCACATGGCTCCTTTTAGAAACTCTTCCTTCTGCCCTCGAGACTTGACTTCGAGGCTCAATCCTAAGACTTGCTGCGTAGCATTGCCGGGCTGTTTTCTGGTTCACGTGGACCGTGATGATGTCGTCTTCCGGAGAAGGAAACTTCATGGCCAGATGGGGTGTTGACACTATCGTCCCCAGCAGGTTCAATGATGACCTTCCTAAGAGCACATTATACGATGTATCGGCGTCTACCAACAGATATCGTATTTTAATAGTTTTCGAATTGAACGCCCCTTCCTCTCCGAACCTAGTATATAAATCAATGTAACCCTTGGTGTCAACTCGTTCACCTCAGAACCCCACGATCTGGTCCTCGTATGGCTGTATCTTATTGTCCGAAAGGCACAATTTCTTGAAGGTGCTCCAATATAGCATGTCAACTGAGCTTCCTTGATCCACCAAGGTCTTGATAACCGAGAAGTTCTCGATCTCAACAGTTATTACCATTGGATCATCTTGGAACGGGTTGATTCCCTTAAAATCTGCATTGGTGAATGTGATCGGTGGCATTCTTCGTCGAATAGGCATGGACACTGCATTCGTTGACTGTATTGCCCTTAATTATTTTTTCCTAGCTGAGGCTGACGATCCTCCGTCGGCAAATCCTCTTGCTATTATGTTGATAACTCCTCTGACGCACGTGCTCGGGCCTGGTAGTTGTGATGATGTTGGACAAGGTGTTTTCGCCCTTTCCTCGGTCCTTCTCTTCGGCTTCCCTCGTGGCTCTCTTCGTTCAGGGGATCTCTGTCTTCTTGCTGTCCTAGACTGGTTATCGCACAAATTGCCTCAAGTGACCAGCCTGAATTAATTCTTCTATTTTATCTTTTAATGCCAAACATTTCTTTGTGGTATGCCCGTAGTTCTGGTGGAAACGGCAGTGTTTTGATGTGTCTGCTTTCCTGGAAGTTGCAGCCTTTCTTGGGGTGGGCATCAAACCTGCGCTGAGAGCCTCCTCTAGTACTCGCCCCCGGCTAGTGTTAAAGGGCGTATAGTTTGCAAATTTTGGGAGTCTAGCTTCCCTTGGTCGCGCTAGTGGTAGTGGAAAAAAAGACTTCTCTCTAATTTGAGTTTTGTCCGGCTGGGAGTGGTAATAGAGGGTTTGGGACTCCGTCTTCATCTGCCCCCCCAAAGTCTCTTAGCTCCTCCAGGCGCATGAATTTAGACGCCCTTACCCTCATCTCGTTCATGTCCATGGCGGGTTTATTGTAAAGACTGTCAGCAAAGGGTCCCGATCGAAGAGCTGTGACCATGTGGTGGAGGGCGACCTCCGAATTGAGGTTTCAGATTTGGAGTGCTACCTAACTGAATCTATCCATGAATGCTTGGAGGGATTCCCCCTTTCCCTGCCGGATGTTCACGAGAGCAATCAAGGTTAGGCGGTGAGGTTTGCTTGTGGTAAACTGTGTAGTGAACAAGTTTACCAAGGTTTTAAAAGAGTCAATAGGGTATGGGGGAAGCTTGGTGAACCAACTTAATGCCATCCCTTTGAGGCTATTGGGAAATACTCGGCACATTATGGCCTCACTAGTAGTGAACAGTCCGATGTCTGTGGTGTATACGTCGATATGCTCATCGGGGTCCGTAGACCCATCATATCGGTCAATCGTCAGTCCTCTCCACTTATCTGGTAGTTCAACATTTATGATACCGTCCACGAATGAGTGACGCCTCTCGTCAAGGTTTGAGGTTTCTCCCGTCTGGTAAGACACTTCATCTTCCTTCTCGGGATTGGGGGTGCTTACCTTTGAGCGTCCTGATATCGTGATCACCTTAGTCTTGTCGGCCCTTTCGCCCAACAGTTTCCTCCTCAACTCTTCATTCTCCTACTTGAGACTACACATATCCTGCTCGTTCTGCTGCCTCAGCGAGTGGATGTCGTCCTCATTTTTCTGTCTTATTGCTCGCATCTCCTCTTCTCCCTTCTACTTTATTTCAGCCATCTCTCTATGTAATAATAACAACAGAGCCATTAGGTCTGCTCCGGCCATTACTCTGTCAGGTCTTTGCTCATTCAATTGGCTGCGGGTTGATACCATTCAAGTTTTTTCGTAACTCTTCGGGCCCCACGGTGGGCGCCAATTGTTCTTACACAGGTTTAGGGGAACCTTCAGAGTTGACTTAACACCACCCGAACAGTAGTCGTCCCGCTTCAATCACCACTTCTCGTTCCTACTTCGGTTTCTCGTCTTCCGGCCTTAGAGTTGCTCACCTCGGTCACTACGATAGGCGGGGTACTTGCGATTGCACTCCGACGCTCAAGTAAGTATTCAGTTATCGGAGCTTAGGGTAATAATAGTTATAATTCTCTTACTTACCTTTATCTTCGTTTACCCACATATTTATAGGATTGGTGTTTAACTTATAACTTACGTTATGTCAGCTTTTGCAGGCTATTTTGACAGAGGTTACGTGTAGTCATGGAGTTGCTGATTGCTTCTTTCCGGCCGATCACAGGCGACAAGTATCCGACCCTAATCCCAGAGTGGTTAACTTAAGGCGACAAGTAGTCGTTTCTAAACCGGATATTACAATATCATTTTGCATCTTGGATATGAAATTAATTGTGTGTTGTCAGTTTTTGTTTCCAATCATGAATAATATGTAGTAATATTGTAATTATAAAAAATATTAAAAATATAATTTAAATTAAGTTATATTTTAAAACAAATAATATTAACATAGACATAATAAAAACAATAAATTCCATGTTTGTTTGTAAATATTTATTAATGAATTAAAATGTGTAGATAAATCTTGAGTTACTCACTAATTTTATGTATGGATTAGTAGCAATATGTAAATGATGTTTACATACGAATTTATTTGTAAGTAATACGAAATTAATTTGGCGGTACATGTTCCGAGTAAAATTCTATAAGTAAATTTAACATGTTGAGGTAGGAAAATTTTTAAAAAATAAAATTCGTAGGTAATATTTATTGTATCCGTATGTAAACAGAGATATCTGTTACATATAGATTGTAAAAAAATAATATTAAAAATTAATTGTAGTTTGAACTGGATGCCACCGCTTTGCTCTCTTTAAAATACGAAGACCCCAATTTCTCTGTCAAATCCAAGTGAAGGTAATACAAATCAAAGTGTAATTGAGTAAGGATGAAAAGAACAAATATTATGAGCATTGAAAGTATTATAGAGCTATGTATATATAGAGAGAGTATAGTGTAGTGTAGGAAATTAAGGTTGAAGGCGTTATACTCCTATAGAAAATCAAATTACATAATAAACATAAGAAGCAAAAGTAAAACTCCTTGTCTTTGATCAACCATTGTCTTTGTGAGTAGAGTAACACAACTTGAAAACTCTAGGAAGATAAACTGGAAAAAGAAATCCAAACAAATTTGAAGCACTAAAAGGTCATATTAGCTACGACAAGCACTCTCCCCACATAGATCCTCCTTGTAGACTCATTGTGCTCTTTATTAGCCTTGTGATCTCACTCATGAGCCAATCCATAATGGTGAAAATCCTCCTTGAACTGTAAAATATAGTTCAAAAGCTCTAATTAGAATTGAGAATTTGCAAGAGTATACTATTCCTTCCATGAAAACTTGGTTAGCATGAGGTGTAATTTGCAAGAGTTTACATGAGGTGTAATTGCCTTGATTCCTTCCTTACCACCTTTAAATATTCCATCTAAGATATGTATGTCTAGTATTGCAGATATGTTTTACATACAAAGGTCTCTTTTATTAAATTGCAGTAGTTGTTTAGGTATCCCACATAATTTCATACGAAATTATCCACGGGTAATTACCTACATATTAATTCATATATATATATATATATATATATATATATATATATATATATATATATATATATATATTTGTC
>Ga0123340_1006994_pt1 | contig 10769 bp, 3 predicted proteins | sample SirMexnodulemix_FD_89961 | JGI IMG/M metagenome (GOLD analysis project Ga0123340, IMG submission 89961) | Root nodule microbial communities of legume samples collected from Mexico - Siratro Mexico nodule mix | ecosystem: Host-associated > Plants > Roots > Nodule | place: Mexico: Nepantla... | reverse complement strand
GTTTTATATATATTTTTTATGAATAGAATTAAATAAATAAATTATACAAAGAACTTCTCCGTCCATAAATTCATATGACAAGAGGAATATCATTATAAATGTAATTGCATTTGTTGATGAGACTAAAGATGGCACTAGTATATTCAAGTTCTGTGCTGTTTTTTATTCATGGTTTAAGAATTTAACAATAACCATTTTTTAGAAAGATTTTGAAAAATAAAAGATAAACTCGTTTTCTTTGAAAGATACAATTTGCATTTTTACTAATTAGATTAATCGTGGTTGCTAGAAACTTAGCACAAAAAATAGTAATTTGTGTATGTTTTCTTGAAATGGTTCTTTTTGCCGGTTGAGTTAATGATAATTATGAAGACTTTTCGTTTATTTTGTTTCCTTTGAGGCTTGTGAGTTGCAAGAAGAAAAAGTCACGTTCGTTTCATTTTTTTTTTTTGGAGTTCGAAAATGTGTCAAATTCATTGACTTGGAAAGGTAAAGGATATATATATGAAAGGATTTTTTGGCCCCCCATTGTACTATGGATAAGAAAATGTGACACCGAAGTTTATATATTTTGATAAAATACCATTTTTATAATTATGCACAAAGTAGTAAACATATATATAAAGAAAACTTTCTTTACTAGAATAAAAAGTGTATAAAAAACAGTAATTCAAATGCATCTTTATGTATTAGAAACATGAACATTGTTATGATACGATTCACATACATTTGAGCCAACAAAATCGTAGGTACCCAGTTTTTAAGAGAGTATGGGAGATTTTAATATTATAACTAAAGTCGGTATTGATCCTTGAGAGAATACACAAATATAAGAAAAAATAAATAGAATTAAGAACAAAATAAAAATTTTATTTTGGAACTCTTCTGTGTATATTATTTTTTTTCATGTAGAAATATATCAATTTCATTCACTTGAAGTCTTAAAAGATATATTACTTCCAATTTCATAATGAGTGCAGTTTTACACTTTTTGAAAAATATAATCCAAATTGACTCAATTACTCCTTGAAATTCAATTGAACTTAAATTAATTTTGTATAAGATAATTGTACCAAAAAATCAATAATAAAATAAGTTAGATTATTGATAAACATTTAAAACTAAAATATATCATAAATAAGAGGATAAGAATGAAAATATAAAGAATTCGTTGGAATTGAACAGGAGAACAGTTATTCAAATTCTTCTTTTCAAAATTATGTAACAAATATGATAAACAAATATCTCAAAAAATAACAAATAAAGATGAAAAAGAGTTTGAGAGATTTTTGTCCCAAAATAAAGAGATGTTTCATAAAAGGATATCCTTCCTTTCTTATTCATAATCATAAGTTAGGAGTTGAAGAAGAAAAGCTTTAAAAATAAAGTTGTATTACATGTTTAGAAAATAATGACGTTGAAATAACATTTTTAAATTTGTATATAATACATTATTATTTGAGAAATTAAATAAAGAAAATGTTCTTAATCTCAAATTAAGAAGATATAATTAGGATGAGTGATTTATATATTCATACAAATAAAAATTAAAACTATTGAAGAGTGTATTTGTTTGTAAATGAGGATTGATAATAAATTGATTGTTAATGAAACTTTATAAATAATTTGTTTTTTTTTAAAAAAAAAAAAACTGGACATAGTCCATGAATTTAGATAAATCAGTACAAAAATATATGGTGTTCTTCTTATTCACTAGACATTCTATTCTAATTTTTTGTGAAAAGATTATAGACTCTATTCCATCACTTACTCTTCTATAGTAAACTATTCTAACATAATTTATTATTTACAACGAAAGGAAAAGCGAAATAAATTTTAATAAGAAATTTGAAAGATTGAAATTACATAAAAGTGATCTCATCTTCTAATTTTTTCTACCTCAAAAATAAAATATTATATATAAGTTTTATATATAGATTTATTTTTTTTCCAATACACTTTTAGACTATTTTGCAAAAAGTTATGGATATTATTAAAAAATCATGATTTTATGGAAAACTTTTGGCGGGAAATTTTAATTAATATTGAAAATCTGGCGCAAAATATTAACTTCCTCCTGATTAAAAAATTGACCAGGAGTGCTTTTGTGGAATTATTTGGTGAAGTGTGTCCCTTGAGATATAGTTAAGGTTTTAATTACTCTTTGAATAAATAATAAAGGATTACGAATAGAAATAATACTTCCAACATCACTGAATATGCATTGAAAAACTTAACATATTACTTATAGGAGTGGATCCTATTTATTAAGGGATCAAGGTTATATTTTATATTAATAAAAGACAAAAATTTTATTGGTCGTAATTTATGTAGTATACGAAACAACCTTTTGGGTAAAGACCATGATGATAGCAAGGATAAGAAAACGAGACAATAAACTGTGAAAATTGTTGGTTGGATCCTAATTACGTTCAACATATAGCATAGCTTTTCAACCTAGCAGAAGTTACAACCCGTACTACTACAAGTTGCTTATTCGCATATCCATCCAAACTTCAATTATTTCTGCAATTATTTATAAACTAATCACAATAAGTACTAGCCCAACCCAACCCAACCCAACCCTCAAGATCTCCTGTTTGAACAAGAAAGACCATGACACTTTTGACCAATGACTTTTCCCCCACAGTTGTCATATTCCACAATCATTTATGTTTCTTCAATCATCAAAAGGAACACTTCAACCGTCCAAGGATAAGCACAAACTCATGTTTTCTCATCCACCTTGCATTCATAACTCAACTTTCATTCAGCTTATGCCTTTGCCACAACATATTAGGATTAGTCTCATGGTGAAATTATAATTAAGCTTTGTGTTTGTAAGAATTGTGACTTTTGTTGCTTTTGCATAAAGCTTAGTTTGCCAACTTTCAACCTTTCCTTCTCAAACTTATATCTGAAAAAGAATATTTAAGGTCCTTTAGTGCAGTGCCTGACCCTTTTACGTGTGTGGCCCCATATTGGAGAAATTCAACTCTGAATAAAGCTCACTTTATTTATTTTTCTTTCACAACTGTACCTTCATATGTACGATTTTGGCACCAACCTTCAAGCTAGTCTGGTCTGTGAGCAATGTGTTAATTATTGTTCAACCAAATACAAACTCACCAAGAATAGCAAATAATAATTGAATTTATGACTTCCAAATAATTAATCATACAGAGAGAGAAAAACAATTAAAGTTGAAACCATGGTCAGTGGCCGTGTTCAAAAGGTGGAGTAATGAAAAACCTATGAAAATAAAAGGACTTTAACCACATGGATACGGAATCTTTAAAATGCATAACATTTGGTTTCTGTGAATATACATGAAAGCACACCTTCTCGTGAATACACTTTATTAAATCACTCAGTAAAGGAAAAAGCCGAAAAGTATTTCATCCTTTGGTTAGGTTGACTTTTGGCTGTGTTAGTGGGCAGAATATTCTTGTATTATTAAAAAAAATCTCTTTTGCAGAACTAAACTCAAAATATAAAAGGAAAAGGGTAAAGGAGTGTAATTGCAGGGACACTTTTTTATTTGTAAGTTTATTTTTTTTAAAATTACAATAGAAAATGGACATTAAAAAGTATAGAGTAAACTGGTGTCTGATTTCTTCTGTCCAGAAAAGTAACCAACAGAGCTGTAAATCAGTTTAAAAGCGCCATAATAAAGAGATGATGGAAGAGTTTTGCTTTTACAATGGCTTTTGTTAGTCATAAATTATGTCATATGGTTTCTCTGTCTTGGTTTTATATATGCTTTCTTGCATACTCCAAATAAAGCATGTTGTTGTCCTTTTCTTTATCTTGTATAATATATGATGTGATCTTTTCATGTTAGCCTAAAAGTTATTTAATTTATTCATTTCTAATTTATATATTTCACTACAATAATAATTTAATTTGGATAGTGGTCACTATAAATATGTTTTACATGTATGTGACTATGAATATGTTGTCACTGATTAGAAGAGTAATGTGATTTGAAAAACATTGTTTGAAAGTGTTCCTGTAGCACTGTGTTTTGGCTTTTCCATCCTTTACAAAAGTTATTGTTTCTTTCTTTTGGCAAAGGCAGACAAAAATCAAGGGGGGTTTGAGTGCAGGGTAGTGTGGTCAGTGGTCTTGCATAGCATCATCATCGCGAAAGAAATATGCCATGCATAAAACCAATGCAGTGTCATCATGATCCCTCCAGTTAGCACTTAGCCTCATGTAGCACATGCACCCCAACGCCTCAATATTACAGGGTATATAGCAACTTTTGTGCACAGATAAATGCAAGGGCATTAAAAGCGATCATAAAGAGAATGCACTAGTCATCCGCAACAATCATTATAAAACAGTGTTTTGTGTTAATTAACACTAGCAGATGATCACCACATATCAGTAATCATATTTTTTGAAACCTGAGTCACATGAAACCAAGCACTTAGTGATTACTCAAATAGAGGGGAGAATAATAAGGTGATTGAATCGAATTAGAATTGTATGGGGGGCGAAGAAGGCGAGGAGAGCAGCATTGGAAAACAACAAAAGAGACAAATTGAAAGGCATGGATGGAAAAGAGCAGTTAACATATGGGACAAATGATAAAGGTGGGAAAAGGACAGGGTTTAAAGCAACTAACGACCCTGCTTCGAGGCAATGGCATGGCCAATGGAGTAGTAGTAATGGTAGTGGACAAATTATGAAGGTAGAAAGAAAGGACACAAGAAACTTGTAGGAATAAGCGTCATAACTAATGAGTGCACCAAACACCTTCTCAGCGACGCAGGACACCTAATAAGGACATGTACGTGCCAGCCCCTTTTTTGTCCACCCTCCAAAATCTATTTACAATCATTAAATTATCACACCATACAACAAAATCAAATGAGGGATAGATTCCAATTTCCATCTTATTATTCACATTATGCATAAACTAACAAATTCTGAAACTGGCGTTGCCATTTGAAAACATATCATCGGTATTGGTTAACTAATCACATCAATTTCACAAACATCTCAAAGTTCTCCTGGAATTCTAAAAACCAAAATTGAAAAAAAGAATAGAAACAGTCTAGACTATAGCCTCTAGTCTATAACCCTAGCAAAGACCATCCACCATCATCATCCATCACCACCCAGTTGAATGAAATTAACCCCTGACACCTCACTCACATGACAGAACAAGCATTTGGGTTCTCGTCACTGAAAATTTGTGGAGGTGGTGCATGCAAGTGAAAGTGCATCTGCTCCGGGTACACTGGTACATAGCTATACCCACCAAGATTGCCGGGTCCATAACCATAACCAAAGCCAAAAGCAGGTTGTGGCACATACTCCATTCTGCTGTAATCTATTTTCTCTATTCCCTCTTCATGATTATCTCCTCCTCCTCCTCCACCACCCTTGTTCTTCTTCTTCCCTGATCCTTCCTTGTCCTTCTCACCTTCCTTGTCACCAGCCTTCTCTTTCTTGGGAGGGACCACCTCAACCTTCCTCTTCAGCTTCTCCGTTAGATTCTCCACCAGAGCCTTAACATCCATTGTCCCTTTCACACTAACTGTTTCCTTTTCCTTGTCTATAGCCATTTCTTGTACTCCTGCATCATGTCCATACCCAATTAGCCAAACCAAGAGATAAATTAAAACAAAGCAAGAAAAAAAAAAAGATAGAGAAAACTAATTAACCAACCTTTGGTTTTCAGCACAGTCTTGCCAATCCTGTCCAAGCAACCTTGGCAGTGCAGCGCCATCTTCAGAACCGCGGTAGTCACCACCTGGAAATTAAATTAAGCAAAATTAACAACAAGCGACAAATAAATTAATAAATTAAACAAATAATAATAACCACAACAGAGATCACCGGAACAAATTTGAAAATAAATATAAAAAATCCCAGGCTGGCAGTGGCAGAGAGAGTAAAATAAAATAAACAAGAAAAAGTTGGGACCAGAAACGAACAGACGAACGAACCTCTTTGTCCTTGTTTTTCTTGTCCTGCGTTTTGTTATTGGTTTTGGCGTCTTTACTCTCCTCCTTCTCCTTCTCCTTCTCCTTCTTCGGCTGCGGAGACACGATTTCCACCTTCTTCTTCATCTTCTCCGCCAGGTTGTCCCTCACCTTCGCCGGGTCCACTTTCCCGGTCACCGTCACCTTCCCGACGTCGCTCTCCGCCTTCACAGTCTCCACACCTTCACCAGCAAAAACAGTTAAGAAAAACACAGCAATTAAGAAACATCGAGTAACTTCGGAAGAGAGAAAAAAAACCTTGGAAAGCACGAAGGTGGCGAGTGATTTTGGAAGCGCAACCGTCGCAGTGGAAGTCGAGCTTTAAAACGACGGTGGTGGTGCCGTCCTGGTTCTCCTTGTTGCCGTTTCCGCCACCTGTCTTCTTTTTCTGCAACACCACAACACAGTCAGTTATCATCGGCAACGTAACAGAGCAAAGAAAAGTTGCGAGTGAGAGTAAGTTACCGCGCCCATTATCGTGTGTGTGAGAGTGAGTAGTGTTGGTTTGGTAGTGGTAAGTGTGAGTCTTTAATATGGGTCTGCGTGGGTATTTATAGGGGGAGTAATAACTATGCACATGGTGCGTGTTTATGATGTGGGTGAGTGGGACCCATGCTTGAAGTGTTTTCTTCTCTCACAAGGAGATTGGTTTAATTATGTTGACTGGACCAAGAAACTTCTTGCCTCTTACCAAGCAAGTGTCTGTCTCCTTCTTCAATTGGGCTGGGCCTCCCTCAATGCACACTCTGCAATTGTACCTCCCCTCTTAATTTTCCCAACTTCTTTATCCATTTATGGCCACTTTTTTTCTCAAATTTAACACACCCCCTTATTTTAATAAACCAATAATAATAATATACACGTGGCATGTTCTCATTAAATACACCTACTCTCGTTAGCTACCAGAGGTTTTGCTTGTAAGCGTGTGCGGCGTATTAATAACATTAAACAACTTTCATCCCATGTGCACGCTATGCTTTTTAAATATTACACAATTTCTTTTTTCATTGATATTGGTTGGTGTGAGTTGATAGCCCAATTACGATTACACTGCACAGCAGAGTCTACTATTCAGTGTTTCTTGTGTTTTTTCTCTAACTTTTCATAAATGTGATTCGGGCCATGGGCCCTCTACCCGTTGGGTTTCATCTAGATCCATTTAAAAATAGTCCTAAACCAATTTTAATTATTCCTTTTTTTTCTGAAAATTAACAATAAAAAAAAATAGTGTCATTTTTGTATAAAATATGTTTTGGTTGAAAATTGGTTTTAGAGATTAATGGTTATGTGTTGACTTGTAATTACTTAATTGTCAATCAGTAATTTAATTAAAAAAATGTAGATAATGAAAACATTGCAAGTTTGGTGATTTTCATGTGAATTCAGTTCTTTCTCGATTAATATGAGAATTTTGTCTGTAACATTATTTCTTTTTCAATCGGTTACTCATATCAATTAATTCGTCTATTATTGTGGTTGGTGTTTATAAATGAGTTTAGCTCTAGACGTGAATAAATAAATTTCTGATGTGCAACTTTGTTGTAATCCTTATCCTATCTGTCTTACAAAGCGTATATTTTTATACTGGGAAATTACGCAATGGAAATGTCAGTCCACACATCTTGTTAAGCTAATAAATAAATAAATCTAATCTCCCTTCTTAATAAAATGCCTTTTGTAAAATAAATATTATATAAATTTTAGAAAATGTTCTAAAAATAAAAAATTCAACTAAATAAATGAATTAAGTTTTAAAATGCATACGTTTTTAATAATGTATCGAACAAAGAATAATCAATTATCTTTTTACAAGTTAGGATACGAATAACAAATTTTATAAAACGTATTCCAAATAACTATTTTTCATGAGAACATCTGTAAAAAAACTATGGTGGATGTTGTGAAATGTTGATAAGTTCCGCACCTACAATCGACTCCTTAATTTCATTGTTGGTTCAAGACGAATTTCTTAAAATTCTTTTGAATATTTGTCCTAACAAAATAAACTCTTATAATAACTTTTTATTTATTAATTTAAGTTTTTAACCATCCTGTTACGACCTTGTTTCGAGAAAATGTAAATTACAAATATTTAAAACTTTAAATTTTAGAAATCTTAAACACTAATTTGAGTTGATAAAATATTATTTTAACAATAAAATGTACTCTTTTAATAATTTTTTTATTAATCAAGGGAAGTGTGCATATTAATTGAAATGATTAAGAAAATTTAAATAAGAGTACTTGAATATATAATGAAACAAATTGAAATTAAAGCTCATAAGATATTTACATAAACTAAAAAGAAACATAATCAGGTTTCAATACTTCTTTAAGCAAGAAAGAGGTAGCATTTTATCAATTGGGTTCCGAGTAAACATTTATCTAAAATGTTATTATGATTTAGTGATGTATGTATTTTGTGTTGATCTTTCCCAATTCCATTGCTTTTTAGTATGATTAAAACTAAAATTATAAATCAATCTTTAATCTTTATCAATAAAACTGAAATATGAATAATGAATTGATTAAGTTTAGTATATAAATTATCTGTATGAATTAAAATTAATGTCTTTAAAAAAATATAAAATAATTAATCATAATAAAGAATAATTTATTATTTTATTTTTAAGAAATCTTTTCATAAACACTCGTATCATCAATTACGTTTAATAATGATCGATTAATCTATAAAATCAATTATGTTTAATAACAAACATGATTTTCATACAAATTATATTGATTAAATCAAAATATAATTTATTATTTTGATTTATTTTTTCAAAAACACATCTTTTCATCGATACATGATTAAATTAAGTTATAATCAATTCAAATAGTCTTTAAGTGTTTTTTAGATTAATTAGTGAACAAAATTGATTATATCTAATTCATATTTTTGTTATTTCAAAATATTTTTAAAAGGAAGTTATTTCTCTTTCAAATATACCATCGTCATGTTTTTTAGTTAGAAAATATATGTTTTGATCAATAATTTTTTCTTAAAATGCTTTTAAAGAATTCTGTTTTGAAAGAAGAACTCACGGAGATTCATCAAAGAAGGTTGATTATGCTATAGGTTGATGTTTTGTATGCTTTGTCAAACATCATGTGTATCCTTCTTTCTTTGTTTATTTGTAATTTGAATTTGAAATATATGCAGGATTATTTGGTATGTATAACATGTAATAAAGTATTTTCATGATCTGTTTCAAATCTTCTTCTTAATTGATGTTTTAGAGAATGATTGTTTTGTATTGATCTAATTACATTGGTGTTTTTTTTTTAATTTGATATTTCAAGATTAATAGTCTAGCTTAAGTTGTCTAAATTAATTGGAAGTAGATTAGGGAATAAATAATTTAGTATGAAAAAAAGTTGGTGTGTTATTAAGTTTTTATTTTTTTACTTATAATCTTTAATTATGGTATTATTAGGGGTTTATAAATAAAATTCTTTTATTTTCAACAAGAAAAAAATTATTTTTTAGATTTTTTTAAAAAACATTCTTCCATCAATTTATTCCTCTTAATTGTGTTTTTAAATATTCTTTGTTTTTCAATTGATACTAATAAAACTTTTAAAGAACATTGTAATTTTTTCATCCCAATATAATGTTATAAATGGATTTAAAATGATTGAGAAAATTTAAATAACAGTAATTGAATATATAATGTATTGCATGGCCAAAGACGATGTCTTATCGTCTTGTACCGGCTATTTCTTGGTCAAAAGTAACTTGTCTAATCTCAACCTATAAACATCCTTTAACAAGTACAATTTGCAAATGTTGACACATCACAACATCTGAACCAATAATAAGAAGGTTGTGTCAGTAGTGGACTCTATAAATAAAGAGACACAATGAGTACAAAGGTACGTGGATCATATCCTAATAGTAATTGTTCCGATAATCGTATACTTACTTGAGCGACTGAGTGTCATTACAGGTACACACCCCATTCAGTCTTGAACTGGAAGTGGGTGGATGAAGGCGTGAACTTGACATATCTGAAGAGTGGGACGATCCTAATTTCTTTGTGAAAGACTCCAGAGGTCCTGCAACTTTGTGTAAGAACAATTGACACCCACCGCAGAGCCGAGAGGAGTTGAAGTAAAGAACTTGGATGGTCGACCCGAAGTCAAGTTCACGATAGAAGACAAGAAGCTACGATGGCAAGCTTCTTATAAAAATTGATATCTATCATCTCTCAATTATATTCAACTAACGTGATCGTTAGAGTGCCTTTATAGATATCATCTCCGAACCAAGTTTAAGAAAGTGTTTGACTTAGAAATTTTATCAAGATCTCAAAAGACAATCCAGGTACTCCAAGTTGGTTTCATAGTACAACAAACTCTTATTACAACAAACTACCGAACACACTAATTCAAGAAAACGATTTATCTAAAACATTTCCAAATCAGATTAAAACATAAAGCCGAATACTTAAAAGTCATCAAATTCTCTTATATACCAAGCTAATGTTTTTATCTAGAACATTTGTAAAAAACAAAAATCTTAATTACTTATTCACTTAGTATACCAATAACAATGTTTAGCTAAACACTCTAACATACTTTTTAACAATCGGATACTATACTAGACTTATAATATATTAGGCTTTGTATAAACCATCTGTTTCACAACAAGTGAGTTTATAAAAATAATAAAAAAAAAACTATCTTTTATGGTTTTGCCTATACTTTGATTATTTAAAAAAAAAAAGCAATTTTCTGTTTTTCTCATAAGAAAATCTTATATGTCAG
>Ga0123340_1006992_pt1 | contig 10770 bp, 6 predicted proteins | sample SirMexnodulemix_FD_89961 | JGI IMG/M metagenome (GOLD analysis project Ga0123340, IMG submission 89961) | Root nodule microbial communities of legume samples collected from Mexico - Siratro Mexico nodule mix | ecosystem: Host-associated > Plants > Roots > Nodule | place: Mexico: Nepantla... | reverse complement strand
ATATATATATATTTCTTAAGCAAATTTTCGGTCGTAAAAAAATAAAAATAAAAAACTAAAACAATTTTTTGAAATCTCAATTCAATAAAGACACTTGTTCTTATTTTACATATAACTATTTGTTATTTTTTTACCTGTTAATTATAAATCCATAAAGATAATAAAACTTTTCGATTTTAATAAAATATTTCTAAGAATTTAAAATTCGATTTATTTTCGTTTTATTCCACAGATATATGCTATTAGTCTTTTTTTTATGTTAAACATGTATAACATTAAGTGAAAATTAAATGATAATTAATAAAAAATAAGTTTTAATCCAGTATTAAGAAATTGTAGAGAGAAGGAACTACTTTTTAAAATATGATATCTAAAAAAGAAAAAAAAAGAATAATAATCTAGTTAAAAGAGTAAAATTTCACTATTTTAATTAAAAGAGTATAATTTGAACATTTAATAGAGTTGATTGGAAAGTTACTCACTATCATTTGCATAAAAGTTCTTCATGCAACACTATTGATTTTATTTTAGGGAAAATTTTACTATTGGTTTTATTTTAGGAAAAAATTTACTATTGAAGTGTAATTTTTGAAAAATAATATTAAAAATGATAAATTATAAAATTAAATAAATCATAATTAAGAAGTACAACTTCATTTTCTAAAGAAATCACAGTACACCAAAACAATTTTAACTTTTTTAACACAAAAGTTATATTTGATATATATATAACTTTATTTTATAATATTTTTAATTAGCTGAAATGGTGTTTGATAAATACGATTTTAGTAAAAAAAAAACCAAAAAATACAAATTATACTTATCAAACAATATTTCGACAAAAAAAAAATTACATTTAGTAGACATGGCTAATAAAAAGTATACGGAAAAATCACATATATGAAACAAATTTTTTGTATTAAAAATTCGAAGTCTACTTATCTAATTCTATAACTTTTTACAATTTACCTATTTTGATAATGTTTTTAAGAAACTCACCATAATGTTAATTGTTTCCACGATTTTAAGGCCGTATAAAAGACCACGAAAGAGGAGAAGTGGCTCTAATAACCTTGTGGAAAAATGAAATGATAACAAAACAATGAAACTTATAGATTAATAAAAAGATGAAAATAGATTTATAATTGAAAAGCAAAACATTCTTTATTTGAAAATAAATAAATTAAAAAAGATAGGGATAGAAAAGTCTTAGCCAAATAAGGTAAAGGCATAGTCCCATACAACATATTTTGGTTACGTCCCATAAAAACACTTTGACTTGCAATAAATAACTCAGATAATACAGATCACTAGATCATACGGCGCAGATATAATAAGTTTAAGGTAAACTGCAAAACCCCTGTCTTCATCAGGCCAACACGTGCCACTTCTTCCTTACACTTGACAACTGTCTTCGGCTCTTTTCGTACACCTCCCTCCACCAGAATCTTCCCATGTCACCACCAAACCACACCCAAGGTAAAAGCCACTGGGGGGTTTTTTGTAATTACACCCAGACACCAACTGAAGTTAAAAAAGGTACCGCAAAACGACGACGGTTCTGGCCGACGCCCAAGACCCCGCATGATATTATCCCAATGCCATTCCTCAATTCTTTCACCTTCCCACGCATTTCTCACCGTCGATTTATAGGATTCCTCCTTATCAGCAACGACAGTTACGCTACAAATCTGAACGCCCAGTGATAATAGTGCGTCCCGGATACCAAAGCGTTCACCATTCACAGCCAAATAAAAAAAAAAGAAAATAGAAAAATCAAACAGTTATTCTCCTTCGCCTTATTATTCGTCGTCTTCAACCTGGCGCTGCCTTCACTCACTTCCCTTTTTTCACTATGAAACTCTGAGCTGAAAAACGTTAATACCTAACTACACACAACCCTAATTCCCAATTTGTGTGCGTGAAAGCTTCGAGAATGGTTTCGCTGGAGGAATCACGGTCTAATTCGAGCCGTTTCCCCTTGGCCAGGACTTACCAGTATCACTCGTCGGTTTCGTCCAAAACGCAGCGTCATATAGGAAGGTCCATGCGCACGATACGCTCCAATTTCTTCCAAGACGACAACAGCAGCTGCTCCTTCACTGAGAAATCCACCTGTCTATCGGAGAACCTCACCGATTCCGTCGTCGACCTCCGCCTCGGCGAGCTCGCGTCGCGGAACAACAAATCATTAAAATCCTCACCCGCGGAGGAGGACTTCCTTGACCTCTCCCAGGCCTTCAGCGATTTCTCCGCATGCAGCAGCGACATCTCCGGCGAGCTGCAGCGCCTCGCGACACTCCCATCGCCGGAATGCGTGCAGAAGAGCGATATATCTGGAGAGGTGGAGCCGGAGCCGGAGCCGGAGCCCTGCACGGGTTTCCTGCAGAGGGAGAGCTTCTCCACGGAGATTATCGAGAGCATTTCGCCGGAGGATCTCCAGCCGACAGTGAAGATTTGCATCGACGGCCTCCAGTCGCAGTCAGTGGCGGTGAAGCGCTCCGCCGCAGCAAAGCTCCGGCTGCTAGCGAAGAACCGCGCCGACAACCGCGTTCTGATCGCGGAGTCCGGCGCTGTCCCGGTTCTTGTTCCGCTTCTCCGGTGCAGCGATCCTTGGACGCAGGAACATGCGGTCACCGCGCTGTTAAACCTATCTCTCCACGAGGACAATAAAATGCTGATAACTAATGCCGGGGCAGTGAAGTCGCTGATTTATGTGCTGAAGACGGGAACCGAAACTTCGAAGCAGAACGCGGCGTGCGCGCTTCTAAGCCTGGCGTTGGTGGAGGAGAACAAGAGCTCCATAGGGGCTTCCGGAGCGATACCGCCCTTGGTTTCGCTTCTTCTGAACGGTTCGAGCAGAGGGAAGAAGGACGCGCTGACGACGCTTTATAAGCTGTGTTCTGTGAGGCAGAACAAGGAGAGGGCGGTGAGCGCCGGTGCGGTGAAGCCGCTGGTGGAGCTGGTGGCGGAGCAGGGGAGCGGCATGGCAGAGAAGGCCATGGTGGTGCTCAACAGCCTGACGGGGATACAGGAAGGGAAGGACGCGATTGTGGAAGAAGGTGGGATCGCTGCTCTTGTGGAAGCCATTGAGGATGGGTCTGTGAAGGGAAAGGAGTTCGCGGTTCTGACCCTCCTTCAGCTGTGTGTTGACAGTATCAGAAACAGAGGGTTTCTTGTTAGAGAGGGAGGCATTCCTCCTCTCGTTGCCCTTTCTCAAACTGGGAGTGTTCGAGCTAAGCACAAGGTCAGTCAAATCAAACCCCTTTTTGATCATACCAACAACTTCTATTCAGTCTTGTCATACTAACAAACTTCATTTCAATCGTCCATTAAGTCTTCTGGTTTTACGTTGAGTCATCTAAAATACCAATGAATAACATGATTATAAGTGAATGTTCACACATTTAATTCTATGTCGACAAATTAATCTTGGATCTAGAGTTGGTTTTTAGTTGATGCAATCTAAGTAGTTTTTGAATCGACTAAAACAAGTTATATGAGATTTAGTACAACTTACTTTTAGAATAAAAACATCCAAATAGAAATGGTTTTACTTCAACAATAATTCTAACCAAAATCAATTTTGCAAAAGCTCGGTCAAACAATTACTGAATACTAATTTAATTGAATCTTTTCTTTAGCATTAGTGTGCTTATGATGTAAGTTGTTGGGGATTTGTGGTATCTTAAAGAATGACCTGGATATTAAAATTCTGGCTTCTGTTTTTGCAGGCCGAAACGCTTCTTCGATATTTGAGGGAATCAAGACAAGAGGCGTCTACTTCGAGTTCTTAGCTAAATGATTACATTACTACTTGGGAAGGTGGTAATTAATTATACAATGTAATTGATTATTGTATATATAGTGATTTTGATGGTTTGTACAGTGTGTCCTTCATAGTTGGAAATGGAGCTGGGTTTATTGAAGTTAGAAGAAGCTAGCGGCTATAGACTGACCCTTTTAGATGTATGGATATAGCTAGATTTGGGAGTTTGATTTCCCTTGTTTCGATTTGCTCGTGTGTCCTGGTGTTACATGTTTGTTTTTTTGGGTTGGTTAGGTTTCTTTTGTTTACACGACCCTAGTTTTGTGAAAAGGGTTTCTGATCGTATTATTGTATGGTAATTAAGTTGCACGCTCGTAATGAAAGTACGGAGCTTCTACTGAAATTCCAGGATTGTTTGTGTCCATAATTTCTTTTAGGTCAACACATAGCATGTTTTCGTTTATTAGATACTGCTCAGTTTATTGGAGATACTAGATGGACTGGAGCGTGATATTTTTGACGAATCGACTGGTACTCTGAACATATACATATTTGTCATACCCATTACTTGATTTGATTCCTTATTTCATGCTTCCTTGCCATAAGTCTTGGGATATGCTTGCCTTAAAAGTTGAAAAATAAAACGTGGAATATGTTCTTGCTGAAGACACAAGCTGGGTAAAGCACCAAATGGCATCTCGAATACTCTTTTAAGAACTAGGTTTGCGGTGGCTTGCAAGTGCTTTCGCAGCACTTTAACTGAAAATTGTAAAAAATCTGAAAACGACAGAAGAGTCCTCAGCAAAACATTTTTTTAATCAACTCTGAAAAGAGTAAAATGCAGGATTCTGATAAACTGAATTAAGACCGTTTAGATCGTGGCGTTATCTAAGTGGGGAAGAAGATCTTAACCCAGATCGAGAGAAATGTTTGGTAGTGAAAAGGCTGTGTACATGGTGGGATTGGGACAAGTTTAGGCGGGTACTGATATGAAAACATGGAATGGGATGGTGTAGGACCCTGGGTTGTCCTTGTTGTGAAGCGGCTGAGCCGCTGGATGCTACCATATCAAGTTCCAAGTTACATCTGTATGGCAAATCATAGCCCCACCTCGCAGTTTAATTCCACCACAGATTGTATCATTTTTGCCGTACAAATTTTCCTCATCTAGCATCTTACATCTTCATTTTGATTTTCTTTTTCCCCTTTCAAATCTTCTTGTCGCATATAATAATCACCAATTAGCTGGCAGAGCAGGTATGTTTTGTCCTGCCGTTTGTTTGGATGGTTGCACTTTCTAATCTGAGGTTTTGAAGAACCGGGTGTCGGTGTTCTCTTTCTTTCATTCATTTAAAAGTATGGGTTCATTGCTTGCATCATCAAAAGGCGAATCTGTTTGGTGAGTCGGTACTGGTTTATCTTAACAAAAGTTTGAACTCTGAAGCGTATTGGAACGTAGAAGATCTCACAAAGATTGTTGAATTCTTACGTTTCTATCACTAAGCTGCCCACCTCTACTGTTTTTTCAAAATTTATCCTCAAAGTTGCTTTCAAACTATTCAATTTTTATATCTACGTCATTTCAGGAGAAAAACAAAACTAGATAATCAGCAGCAAAATAGAATTCGACCTTCTCCATCTAGACATATAATATTCAACAACTTTTAACAATAATTTAATCCCTAACAATCAAACTTCTTTAGGGGGAGGGGGTGTCCTTACGAGCTGCAAACTTAATGTTTGTCATAAATTATTTCTTTTTGTGATAATATATAATTGACTAAGTTTTCCATCAATTCTTCTTCTATACCAAAGGGGATGTTCAACAACTTCTTTATAGCTGTTATTTCAAAATTTATAGTACCAAGTTTAGCACTGTTTTTAAATTAATTACAAAAAAAAGGTGATTATTTATCCTACTCTGCTTTAGCACACTTTTTCCTCAAAATCTGTTCAAACAAAGGGATAGTATATGGAATTAAGGATGTGTTTGTTTAGAACAGAAAGAATGTGAAAAAAAAAGAAAAAAAAAATGAAGAAAATTAAGTATAAATGATTTTTAAGTTGTCTAGTAGAAGAAAAAAATTGAAGAGAAAAAAAGGTAAAGAAATTTCCTCCTATTGGTTTGATATGTTAACCAAGTAGAAACCACTTTTGTCCTCTTTTTGTTCAAAATGGATGGATTACACCCCCGTATTGGGTCCAGTTACACCCCCGTCCTTCTTTTCTAAAGCAAAATCAAATTCAAATTCTTATATCTGTCCTGCTCTTCTTCCATCATTCCTAACAGAGTGCCTCAAATGCTTTCACAAACTGGACTTAGTGTTTATGGCCTGAACATTTATTTAACAGAAGACTGATAATGTGAAGTAATACAAAATAAATAAATAAATAAATAAAACAAAAAGTGCTGGTAGGCGGTTATAATTTTGTTAGTGTAAAATTAGCAGCACCCTAAAAAATTACTTTTTTGTACAATAAAAGCAAATGAACAATCATCTAAATCCCAAAATACTTATAAATTAACACATCTAAGCATAGATTTTAGTTTCCTCATAATATTTTTTTAAAATAAAAAATAATGAAATAAACGTTATAAATTTATTATAATATTTTCCACAATTCATTCAAATAAGTTATAAGTTTATGAGTAGTTTTGCCATTAATACAATAAAATCAAGTCATGGGCTTCTTTTTGTCCCTTGAACAAAAGATGTGCCAGCATCAATAAGCCAAGTCTTTTTCTTTCCCTTGGTTATCATCCTTTTTTCTGTTAAATGGGAAAGGTTTGAAGCCTTTCTGAAGCAATTTCTCAACCTCCTCGAACTGAAGGCCTTTGGTTTCAGGCACAAATGCATAGATGGCCCCAAGCCCCATAAGGGAGAACCCTGCAAATAGGAGGAATGTGCCAGAAGTGCCTAGAGCTTTTGTCATGCTTAAGAACGACTCACTCACAATCAGATTGGCACACCAGTTGCAAACTGCTGCTATACCCCCTCCAACACCCCTGAACCTCAGTGGATAAATCTCAGAGTTCAGAACCCAAGGCACAGTTCCCATCCCAGGAGAGTACGCTATTATATACACTCCAAGTATTACAACAGCAAGAATTCCAATTTTGCTTGGACAACCCTCAGAAAACCACACACGATTTTTTTCACGACAAATGCCTCTGATTCTCTTATCAGCTGCCAAGCATGCTCCAGGAAGAACCTTCCAGATAAACACAAAATGAACTCTTTCTTAGTTGACTTCTATGATAGTTGGCTTTTGGATCATAAGTAAAAATCTTTATTCTAATCAGTATCAAAACTCAACCGAAAGGTGAAAGAAATGTGTAGATAAACTACTTTAGTAAAACTTACATCACTCTCACTGCTAGCACAAAAGGCACAGTCCACTTGCAAGCAGTGCATGCAGTTCCATGAGGAGAAATTCGGGGCCTTTGTGTAAGGGTGGCATGTAAAGTTAGCACCAAAGCTAAGGGTGTCCTTCTTACTAATGGCAGGAGCATGGTGAGCTGCTACGTTGAATGTGGCACTTAAAGTTATGAGGCAAGCTATGATGCCAATCATGGATATAAGCATCAACTTTCTCCTTCCAGATCTATCAATGAAAACCATGCTCAAGATGGAGCCAACAGCGTTCAGACCAGAGGTAACCAGAGAAAGTGCAAGAGCTGTGGAGTTGGAGGCGATTCCGGCAAACTGAACGATGGTTGGGCTGTAATACATGACGGTATTGATGCCAACAAACTGCTGAGCCACTTGGACAGTGACCCCGGCATACAGTGCTCTTCTAACTACATCATTACCCAACGCACTCTTCAGTTTCTGTGCTAGACTGTGCCCGATCAAACCTTCCTCTTCCCTCTCAGCTTTAACTGATTCTTGCATGGCTCTCATTTCCTCTTCAACTTCACTTGGCCGATAGATTTTTGACAGAATGTGCTTTGCCTCTTCTTCTTTGTTCTGTTGAAAATAAATTAAATACTTGACTGGAAATATGAGAAATATTAAGTGTTTCTGTTCTGGTTGTGATAGAGCACAGTGTACAATGGTATTGGATTTTCTGTAGTTGGGTATGCTAAAAATGAAAAATTTATGCTTTTATTTCATACCCTTTTTCATTTTGGTCTGTACTAAAAAACATTGCATTTAGTCCTTTATTTTGACAAGCAAAGTGACTGATTTGTAAACATTTTTTCATACAGAAATGAAAAATGTAGTGTCTTTTTATGTATGTGAAAAACTATAATACACGAGGATCAAATGATCAATTTAACTCTGATGTGATAAGAAATGATGCATGGTTGAAGTTTTAGAACTCCAACTTAGTTTGAATGCTAAAGCTGATGCCTAACATGATTTATTAAAAGAAAATTATTAGTTTAACTCCGTTAAAAAATTGACTAAAACGTAAGTTCCACTTCAATTAAACTTCTAATTATGCATGACGCTCAAACCAGTCACCCAGCAAACATTTAAGCAACTATTTCTTCCCGAAAATAAAACAAACTCTTTGTAGATTAAGAATCTCAGAAAATGAATGCCAGAAAATTTCAATTTTCATGGCATGGCAGGGAAAACATGATGCTTTGACAAACAACTTTACCTGTCCGTAGAGCCATCTAGGAGACTCGGGAAGGGACAACATCAAGATGAACTGTATCGCAGCAGGGACTCCTGCCACACCAAGCATCCAACGCCAGGTTCCAGGAGCCTGAAACAAATAAATCAAATTGATGACACAAAATAACCCTATTAAAATACTCTTTTAAGGTTTATTGAACTTCAAAACTGCGTGGCTTTCAAGTTCCTATCTTGCATGTGTATATATATGTACCTTGGTGAATGCCAAATTGATGAGGTAAGACAGAAATTGGCCACCAGTGATGAGTAAAGCATTGATACTGACTAGAGCACCTCTGATCCTGGCTGGGGAAGCTTCAGAGATGTATAGAGGGGCAGTCATAGATGCCATTCCAACTCCCAAACCAACTAAAACTCTTCCCAGAATGATCACAAATGGAGCAGGCGCAGCAGCCATAACCAAAGCACCAAGAAAGAATACAACATCAGCCACCAAAATAGATCTCTTTCTCCCTAGCTTGTCATTCATCCACCCTCCAAATGCAGCACCAATTATAGCTCCTGCCACAGCCATACTTACAATGGTTTCCTGCACAACAGTGGACAAAAACAATCAATCTCAACACCCCATTAGTATCAAACAGAAGAAAGCAAAACAAACTTAACTTGGAGCCAAGTTTTCTTGTCAACTTGTTCAAACTCATCACGGATGTATAACAAGGCCCCGGAAATCACCCCTGCATGTCAGTAACATCTCATCTAAGTGATCAAAGCAACATCTTTCATAACCACTCACTGCATGTCAAAACTATCTCATAGATTTGTCTTGAGTTAAAGAATTATTTTAATCAGTAAAATGAAGCTCAATCCAACACATAATAAAGGTGATTTGAAACAAGGCTTGTTTTGTTGTGTAACCTGTATCATAACCAAAGAGAAGACCTCCTATGCCAGCAGATAAAGCAAGGCGCATGATGTAAGGTGATTGAGTTGTCCTATGCCAGCATTCTGTGAACTCGGTCTTGTCTGCTACTCTTTCCTCCATCTTGCTTCAAACATACACGGCTTACAGATGATGCATGGAAGTCAACTGCATGTCAAAAACTCAAAATGGAACATGTAAAACCAGAGAAGAAGATTGTGGTTTTCGAGGAAAATTAATTGATAATTAATATACCTAGAACGTATGTGGAACTTCTCCGATTCCAAGTCAAATAGTTTTCATGCAGTGCCCATGATATTGAGTTAAAGTTCTGTGACTTGGGTCACTAAATACACTCTGCCAAATTTATACACACTACACAATGAAATGAAACTAACAAAGAAAAAAGGAATCCAAAATAAATGAGTTGGACCCACATAGTGACTTAATGAATCATCACTGGGATGCTGTCTTTTGGAAATTGTATTTTTTGAAAATCAGCATTTGCATGTGTTTATTAGATTTGTCTCTAATTAATACTAGATTATATGCTTTAGTAACTTGGTTTCATAATAAATGAATATGAACTTTTAGAAACATTTTTTTATTTATTATTTTTTAAACATCAAGATATTCTTAATTTAATTAACACAAAGAGAGAAAATTTGGTTATGATAATAAAAATATATATAATGATGCGTGTTATAAGAAAATTATGAGCAGTGAAATAATAGATAACTTACTTAAACTTATACTTAAAATACAATAATTAATTTTTTTTTGTTGATTCCGGTAAAAACGTTAAAAAAATATTATGGTAAAATAATAATCTTAAACCACTGTTATAAAAGAATATAGTCAAGGGCGATTGTTCTCTTAACTCCCATCGTTGGTTTTGAAGTTCATAATAAGCATGGAACAGTCATGGGACCATATCTCACCGATAATTTGTCGAACTATTTAAATGATCTTAAAAGCTAAATAGTACTCGCTACAGTTTTTAATACAATCTCATTTAAACATATATATAGCCATAAAAATAATTTAGATTACTTTAACATAATTATAATATTAATAAAAATTATTAATTTAGTTAAATTTTATGAAAGTATTATCAATATACCAAGGTTATTCTTATATTAATGAGTTTTAATATTCTCTTTTCATTGTTTATTAATAGAAACAAATATATTCATTATATTCAATAAAAATAAATTGAATATTCATCCTTTTATATTTCTTCTAGATAATATCATCATTTTGGTCCCAAGGATTTGGACCCCTGCAAAAAAATGTAGTTTGACGTTAATGCCATTTTAAAGCAAGTAGAAACTATCGGTGTGTTTTGGATCTCCTCCATTAAGGTCTCACGTGGATCTATGAAGCAACCGTTGACTTTTTATTTTTCACATTTCCGAGTTTTCCTTTTTCAAATTAAAAAATAAATAAATTATGATATATATATATATATATATATATATATATAT
>Ga0123340_1006989_pt1 | contig 10770 bp, 9 predicted proteins | sample SirMexnodulemix_FD_89961 | JGI IMG/M metagenome (GOLD analysis project Ga0123340, IMG submission 89961) | Root nodule microbial communities of legume samples collected from Mexico - Siratro Mexico nodule mix | ecosystem: Host-associated > Plants > Roots > Nodule | place: Mexico: Nepantla... | reverse complement strand
TATTTATTTATTTATTTATTTATTTATTTATTTATTTATTTATATATATATATATATATATATATTAAAAATTATAATGATATAAAAACTTATAATTAAATTATAAAATTACATGCGCGTCATATTATTACACTAGAAAAAGAATAAGTATTTGTAATAACTTTAACAATGTAGTAAATTTATTAAAAAGGTGTAATTTTTAAATTTACCTAAATAGGTAAGTTTTAAATTTTTTATGGAAATGGATAAATTATACTTAGATATACAACTTCAGAATGAAGAAATTATATTTTGAAGCACGACTATACTGTTAATCAGATTTCTACTTTGAAGTGGCGCTTCAAATTTTGATTTGTGCACATTTTTTTTACTTAGTTACAAAATGCATTTTTTTTATTTTTCTTTTGAGGTTGTGTGTGTTAACACCATCTGTGTTTTGGAATTTTTTATTTTTTAAATCGTAATATGAAGTACGTTTTTTTATTTTTAATTTTATTTTTTTGACCGGAAGATCATGCTATGATTTTACAGATATACAGCATTTTATAGTTGTAGTGTTTTGGTGCATTTGTACCCTCCCATAATTCTTTTCTCTCGTGTCGTCCTTTGGATATATATATATATGCTAAACTTCTCTAGTATATATGATAGAGGAAAAAAAAACCGTTTGACAATTGTGAAGGAATTAAGCTCGCTTCACAAAAGTGTCATATGACTACGTGACTAAAGGAAATGTTATTTTTTTAATTTTTGAATAATAAAATGAAATTTAAAGGAAATATTTATTGAGGTTGGTGCGAGATTATCATAAGGAGGAATTTTTGATAGATCAAATGAGTAAATGTCTAAAATTGAAAAAAAGATACGGAAAGAAAGTAAAATAGATGGATTTCAAAAGATGTAAAAGAAGAATAAAAGTTTAAGATTTTTTTATCTTCAAGATAGGTTGGTGAGTACCAACGAATAATAGATTTAGACAGAAACAAACGGAGAACAAGCAAAAAAATCTTTTATGCAAACTAAAAGAAAACCAAATTGTGAAAATCAACACCACGTTGCTACCCAAAACCTCATCTCTTCATTGAAAAGCTTACACCACCACTTTAAAACATCACTTTTGAAAAGAGTTTTCAAACCACCACTGCTCCAACACCCCCACAACATCTACTTCACAATATCTACTTATCCTACCAATTATATTTTGTAGGTTCAAAGATTCCTAAAATTTAATAAAAAAATAATTTTTTTAACACAATCAACAGCTCTAATTAAAAAATTATTTTATTTGACAATTCACTATAATCACGATATAAAATTGTCAAATAATTATATGTCACGTGACCATATAAAACCATGAGAGCCGATACTAAAAATAATATACTAAAAATAACACGTAAATTCTTAAAATAATATACTAAAAATAACACGTGAATTCTTACTTTTGTGTCTTTATTTAAAAAGGGACGCATTAGGAACTCTCAAAATATATGTAAAATTGAAAAGAAAAAAATCTTCCACGAAAGAAAACAATTAAAAATGTAGTTAATGAGGAGGATAACTAAAAACACTTTTCCTCAAACACAATCGTAATATAAGATAGATATTTTAGATTTATAGAAAATATTTTTTATTGAGATATAAAGTTATTTTTAATTATCGATAGTATATTTTAAAAACATAAAATGTAAATTAAGAATAAAAATTAAAAACAACTTGAAAGTAATAAGAGGTTAAAAAATAAGAAGACTTATATACGTGTAATTCTTCCAGCATATTCTAGAAATCCATCTCGATAATCATAATGTATTATCAAAAGTTTCAAAGTCTGAGTATAGAACAACAATAAAAACTCCTAAAAACACAAACCTTAAAAAGGAATCTTAATTTTTTCTAAATAATTATTATAATACCAATATATTATTTGTCATATGTTTTCATACTTTGTTATGTGTTATCTATTATATAACTATTATTTATATTCGCTTAACCTAAAATACGTTTTTATTTATTTTAAATTTTTTTATTTTGAAATGCGTTACTTTTATTTTAAAAAAATACTGTTTAATAGTATTTTTAGAGTGTTAAGTTAATTATTTTGAGTACAAAAATTATATATCGTGTACGGTTAGGAATGAAACATTAAATTATAATAAAAGAATTTGATGTCGTGGGATCCACTTCAAGTGTTCGACTTTATTTCTTTGTTATAATTTTGAAAGTTTATTTGAATGAACCGTTTTTTTAAACTTAGTTTATTTACTTATATTGTCTTTCGTGAATTGAATGTTAAGTTAAACATCTCTTTCTTTTCGACAAGGGAGGAAGATACCTACAAAGACACTCGAACGATCAAGTTAGTCCAAATACAAATGAAAGGAGATATGGACAGTAGTTCTACCTCAGGATGTCTCCCTATAAGAGGTATTGGGTCAGATTATTTCCCATGGTGTTAAGCTCCGTTATAGTGGGACATAAACTTGTGTTTAATCTTGTTAATCATGTTTATGGGCTTCGCTTCTCAGGTGAGATGATGAACTCGATTAGTTCATCTCTACCTGCCAAGAAAGACTTTGAAACTGACTTCTTTTAGACCGATTATTCTTGACTTTTAATATATATATTTTTAACACTGTAATTTTCTTATGTATTTCACTTAAGTAAATTTGATATATGATATATTATTTATGACGATGTATTTATTATCACAGTAAAAGGTTAATTATGATTATAGTAATAAATAGTATTGGGATATTAGTTTTAGGTAGTACCGTGATATTAATATATTATAAGTGTTAATTATTATTTTAATAGTCTATAATGTTTTGAGAAAATATAAATTTGATATTGATATATAAGGAAAGAAAATTATGAAGGCAAAAAATTAAAGAATGAAATAAAAAAAAAAAGAGTGTTGGAGGTAAATTCTACAACATTTTACACGTAGTGTAATCCGAACTTATGATATGACTAATTTATGCCTTAAAGTTTTGTCATCTGAAAAATAATAGAAAAATCAGTAAGATAATGAATACAATTTTTTTTAGCAAATTATTTTCTCACATTTCATGGAAAAATAAAATTAAAAATGTAAAGATAATGATATTTCAACATGAAGACAAAAAAAAGATTGATTGAATTAGCAAAAATGATGAAGATCCTAAACTAAAGAGTGAAGACATGTTTTTAACGATATGAAAATGGAAAGATTTGAATGTTTACGCTAAATGAATTTTTGGTATGATATCTTATTAGGTACATATACATATGTAGATTGTTATACATCATTTACGATATTTTATTTATCATTTTTATATAAAAATATATATTTGCATTAGCTTTGCTCTCCAAACAAAATTAACCATTTAAAATGTTAAACTTCAATAACTGATTTTGAGATTAAAAAAAGTTAATATAAATTTGATAATTCATATTATAATTCTTTTATAAAAGATATCTTGCTTAAATAATTCTAGATTCCGATGTCAATTTGGATAGTGATTTTCAACGTCATTATTTCCTTGGAAAAATGCATAGTTCTGGAATGAATTCGTTTTATTATAGATTTCATTACTACATTTTTTTTATCTCCATCTTACTAATGTATTTTTCTTCTTCTGTATTTTCATACACTGTAATCTTGCTGTTTATTGATTCTTTTGTTTTTTGTTTTATTTTTTAATCATTACTTTTATTTCCGTTTTCTGTTTCACTATTTCAACATGATCTAGAAAAAACTTAGTATGTATAAATATTTATTTAAGAATACTTTGTACTGGAAAAATATTTGGTTACAATATCTATATCCAATATAAACATATCCTCCTTATTAAGAGAATTATGTAATGATATTTCATATTCATATTCTTATTAAAATACATCACGCAATAGAGAATGTTTTGACAAAAAAAAAAAAAAGCTTTAGTATGAAAACTATTTTGGATAAAAGCTTTGATGTGTGATTCCTTGAAATAGTAATCAAAGAATTTATTCATAAACTTGAAAAGAAGTTATGTTGGGTTTTCTTTAAAGATAACGAATTTTGCATCATAAAACTTGGCATTGCATCTCTCCATAAGTTATAGTTTATGCATTGCAAAATATCAAAGCTATACAAAAAGAAGTAATAACATATATTTTTCTATTACTAAATATATGATCAGCCATATCAAGTTTTTAAAATTAATTACTTAACTGAAAAATCAATAAATTAATATATTATCATTCAAATAAATTATATAACCAATTGTGGGAGAAATAAAATAAAAACTTAATCAAAGATTAGTAAATGTCAACTGAAAATGCAATAAATAAATCACGAAGAACTAGAAAAATAACATTAAAATCTTAAGAACTGATATTCTATTCTTATTTTTTTAATCTAAAAAATATTTTGTGTTTGAAAATGATTTATGTAGTAGATATTTTTACTTTGTTAAGGTATATTAGCTGGCATATTTTCAAATACATAGATTGAGTGTTTGTCTGAAATTTGAGGAAAAAAAGGTAAAACAAAAATTATTTTATTTTCAAACAATTATTATTATTTTTTTTTTACATATCAACATTTCCATGAACGGGGTAACTAAATTTGTTTCAGTAAAGAATAAACAAGAAACAATGTTAGATCAATGCATAAATTTACAGCTATTAATATATAATAACGTTTCCTAATTTTTTTTTTCAAATTCCCTTATATTAAAATAAAATTCTGTATTCGGTTTATTCAAATAAAATTTCAAACTCGAATTAGACATAAGCTGAAAAAAAAATAAAAGAAAAAAAAAATCTAAAAAATTATCAGCGAAATCTTTTGAAATAAATTAATCATCAACTTTATTCATCTCATTTCTTTTATCGCTGTTACAGAATAATGCACTAATTAGAGATGTTTTTTTTTTTTTTAATATAATTGAGGAAGTAGAATGATTGATGATGTTTGAATTAAGGAATTAAGTACCACAAAAAGAAAGAGAAGCCCTTATTCGTTGGCGTTTGTAAGAGCATATAAATATCATACTCCTCTTCTCTCCTTTTCCACATCACATACACAACGCCCACAGATCCATCGTTTCATCTCTCTTCTCTTCAATCCAATGGCCGATCAACTCACCGACGAGCAGATCTCCGAGTTCAAGGAAGCCTTCAGCCTCTTCGACAAGGACGGCGATGGTCTCTTTTCTCAGATCCCTTTTTTTTTTCTCTCGCTTAGATTAGATCTCATTTTAATCTCACTTTTTTCTGTAACCCTTTTAATTCTTTTCGTAAATTTCTAATCTTTTCCTCTTTGGGTTGCTTCTCCTGTCGTTTTCGCGTGTTGATTTATGTGGGTGTGGGAGTGAATTGGATTTGCGTTCTCGTTGAAATTTGCCCCCTTTTTCCCGTTTTGTCCTTTGCTAATATTGCATGTGATGTGATTGTCTTTGTTGTTCTACGATTTTGGGGTTGGTTGGCTGGATGTTTTCAGCCGTGTTTGACTTGAGATTTGGTTTCTGGGTGTTTGATTACTCTGTCGGAATTGCTTGTGTGGACGTGACATTTGGTGCTACATGGTTGGATTTATAAATAACACAACATAGGATGGAAACAAGTAAACATCCACCCCCATTTTAGGTAGATTTAGGAGATTAGAAGAGATATAGAAGGAAAGTGATTGATGTGACGAGTGATCTAACAAGAAAGAAAGATATGTGAGAATGTGTGTTTATAATTGTTCACACAGGATTGACCCCTTTATTATTATTATTATTATTTTTTAGTTCAATTCGGTCCCTTATTTCATTTTGAACATGTAACCGAGAATCAAAAACAATTGCATGGTACGTGTATATCTGATAAGGATTTGAAACTGGGAGTTATGATTGGTTAAGTGTCAATGCTCTTCTTGATTACCATTGTTGAGTTGTGTGTGTGGTTATAATGAAAGGAATGGATCCTTTTACCCCCAACAGTACTTGTTTTGTGAGTCTTGTATGACTATAGATTTTACACCCTCCAAGTGCACACTCTAGCCATATGTGTGTTTTGAAACTTTTGAACAAAACTGGGGATTGTAATTTGAGCATAAAGGCAAACTTTTAGATCTGAGTGTTCATCATATAGCATGCTTGGTAGCACATTGTTGATGTGTTTTTCCATGTTCAACCCAGAAAGTTAATTGTTATAGTTTTCATGCTTTTGGGCTAAATTAACGAGATTTATGTCTTTCTGATGAGTTTCTGAACATGCACTAAATTGTTTATTAACTTGGATCATGCAGTTTCTTGTGAGGCTGAATGGCTTGTTGGTTGATCTGCCATAAATCTTCTTTTTTGTTTATTTAATTATAGTCTAAGAAAATGGTCAAACACTTTAAGTACGAATAAAGTTATATTCATCATTGGTGTTCAACTTTTTGTTGTTGAAATGATTCAGGTTGTATTACCACCAAGGAACTTGGGACCGTGATGAGGTCACTTGGGCAAAACCCAACCGAGGCTGAGCTGCAGGACATGATAAACGAGGTTGATGCTGATGGGAATGGCACCATTGATTTCCCAGAGTTCCTGAACCTCATGGCACGCAAGATGAAAGACACTGATTCGGAGGAGGAGCTGAAGGAGGCATTCCGTGTGTTTGACAAGGATCAGAACGGTTTCATCTCTGCTGCAGAGCTCCGCCATGTGATGACCAATCTCGGCGAGAAGCTGACCGACGAGGAGGTGGACGAGATGATTCGCGAGGCGGACGTCGACGGCGACGGCCAGATCAACTATGAGGAGTTTGTCAAAGTCATGATGGCCAAGTGAGGACCAACCAACCATAACAAAAAAAATTTGAAAAGCACATGAACAGAAAAAGGACAGGGCAGATAAGTTTTGATGAGAATTCTATTTTCATTAGGACAATGTTCATTTGGGGTCATTAGTTTTTGTTGGTCGGTTTGTTTGCTCTTATTTAATTGGTATTGCTCATTAGTATTTCTACTTCTACTTGTGTGCTGTGTCCCTTGTTTTAGTAGCTTCACCATGCATTTGTACTTCACTTGTCATCTTTTTTTGGGTTACTACTATGAACCTCGAACAATTGGTTGCAATTTGTGCTTTTTACATATGAGTGACTTATACTGTTAATACCATCCTTATGCTACATGATTGTTTGTGATCATAATTCTGCATTTCTCGACTTCACTCCAACAATGCTGCAATGCAAAGCTAGTGAAGAAAGAGTGTTTTTTCATTTCTCATGTGAAAAACATCATCTTCATTAGATGATGTTTCGACCCTTTTATTTTTTCTCCTAAGCTGATAATGTAAACGTCTAACTAATATATACATAAAATGCAAACGTCAAACAGATACACGTTCTTAGGAACCAAAACAGATTGCGTAATTTGCTCTATATTATAAGTGAATTCAAGGTCACCAAAGCCAAATAATAAGAAACATAATGAAAATTATGATAAGAAAATGGAAGATTATTACATTATTTACTGTTGGTGGAACATTGGTGCCGCGCAGTTGAACCTGAGGAGGAAAGATTTTCCCTTACTGATGGCAAGAGATTATTAATTTATTTCAGAATGAGGCATTCTTGTAGCGGAAGAAAATCATCCAAATCCAAATCCAAACGCAAATCGGTTGTGAAAGCACAAGCAAAGTCAAAATCCTTGCGCCAAATGTTACCTTTCTGTGGCGGGAACAAGTGCTGCTTTTGAAGACACACAAGTCACAGTGCTCCAAGAGAAGCATTGGTTTGGTTCACGCCTTGGGTAGAGAGACTCAAGAGAAGTGAGAGATGAATTTGAAACGATTGTGATGTGATAAACAAAAAGAAAAGAGTTGTACATGGGTTGCCAAAACTTATCTTAGCATAAATGACTCATTGTTAGAACTTTCTCTAATTCAGGAAGATTCATCAGTGATGACATCCTTAAAAAATAAAAACAATGTTTGGTACATATCATAAATAGTTCCATCATGTGCCATACGGTACCATCAGACCATATATTTTCTGTTCTTCTGTATTTCAATTGTCACACTCAAACTACTAAAATGGATGCACATGTCAAAAATACAAGAATAATGTCTTCAAATCTTTCTATATCTGCCTTGCAAGAGGGCAAACCCATAGAAGTTCATATCCAACCTACTTTAGATAACTTGTGCATTAAAAATTGTAAATTCATTATTTTTTCTTGTAACTCCATACTTTTTCTCTCTTCCCGTATAAAAAATATTGACTTGTTTTGATCATAACGTATTCAGAATATATTTCTATGTAATCCTAAATAAAATTACATAATTCAAATATGATTATTTCGTAATATATTTTAAAATACTGACTAAAAGTCATAATATCATGTTTGAAGTGTCATTGGAAGTTGTAAAAGGAAGATAGAAATATTATTGGGAGACACGTTCATAGTTTTTGTTATTGTTAAAAGGTTGAAAATTTTATAATTTAGTTTTCTTATGATAGTTAAGGAGCTTGGTCTAATGGGCTATATGTCAAAGAATCGGAGTAGGGCATTTCTTTCTGCAACTCCCAACATTTCTTCTAAACTTCATAAATATGAAAATCTTCATTTTGCTCTTCCTGAATTGTATAACTCAGAATCAATATTATCTTCTAAAACAGTTTCTAAATTACGTTCATGGTTAAGTAGTGAAAGCTCACGGGCCTATAAATAGTATCAGTCTATAGTTCCATTCATCCAAGAAAGAAAGAAATGCAAGTGAAAGATTGAGACAAAACACTGTGAGAAAATGAAGAGTTTGTTTGTTTCTTTGGCAATTGTGTTACTCCTCACAGTTACAGCCACGAAGCCAGTGAAGGGCTTCGACTGTGAGAAGGCAAAAGTCTCATTGGGTCAATGCGTACCTTTTTTCACCACCAATGTTAATAGCCCTTCAATTGGTTGTTGTAAAGCAATGAGTGATTTGAAAGCTTCAACACCTCAACCTGAATGTCATGCTACATGTGACTATCTTGTGGGAGCAGCCAAGGGCCTTTCTAACCTAAACATAGACAAAGTTGTTCAACTTCCTAAATTATGTAATGTTGATATCGGTTTTCCCATTCCCGAATTTTTTTTCCTATGTATGTCCTGTTCTTCGTATATACATGTCAATAGTCCTTACTGATTCATTTTTCATGTTTTTGTCTTTTTCAGGATCCCTTGTTAAACCAGAGGTGGAGAAAATAAAATTGTTTTGTTGAACTTGTGTTGGACAAGCATTTGCAATAAGAGTAATGATTATTGAATATCCATTTTTTTGGTATCCTTTCATCTTCTTCACAGAGTTTCTTTGCATTTAATTAAGATTATTATTTTAATGTTTGAGATTAGAGCCTAAGCAAAAAAATCAAAATTGAATCATGGGAAATGATCTTTCATTTCATGAAGATGTTGGGTTTAATAAAACTTAAAAGATTTAATTTTGTTAAGACAAATTAATTAGTAAAAATATAAGGCAAACTTATGATAATTAGTCTCTTTTAAACTAATCATTCTAGTTTAATTAGGCTTCATTCTTCAATCAAATAAATTTTTCATAAAAATAACTAAATTAGCTTTGATACCACTTGTTAAAAAAATCAAGGGAAAAAATACAGAAAGGAATATATAATAATGAGACATGAGTTTGTTTGTGTGACGGACAGTTTAGACGAGTACAATTTAGTGTATCGAAAGTTTTTATGATCAAATTTTAAATATTAGATTGAAAGTATTGTCATTTTTTTATGTGGCTCTGATTCTTGTCTCATTCATGTTTGATTTTTCTAATATTTTTACCTTCAAATTTTCCCAACACAAACAACATATATTTCTCCAGCACACCTCTCTTGAAAAAAAAACTAAGAAGTCATTAATATTTAAAAACAAAACTCATTAATGTTAATAAAAAATCATTCCGTAAATATTATCAAACAACATATATTTGTGGACCACACTTTGTTAAAAAAACTAAGAAGTCATTAATATTGAAAAAAAATCATTAATGTTAATAAGAAAATTTTCCGGAAGATTGTCAGTTTAATTTGATCGAAAAAACTTAATATATTTTATATCAATAGTATAATTGTAAAGACTATATTAGGTTTTATGAACAGATAAATAAATGCTTGAGATTTACAAATGTTTCGAAAGAAAATATGAAAAATTAAATATTTTAAACTATAATAAATTCTAACATCATCACACTTTAAAATCATTAAAGCAAACTGAGAACTGATATAATATTTAATTTTTGAAAATTAACAATAAAATATTTTATAACTTGACTCAGTTCATTAAGATTTATTTGAATTTTAAAATTAATTTTATTAATTTTGAACTTGACATACTTGTTAAATTCCTCAATAAACTCGTGGAGACCAAACTTCAAGAAAAGAAAAAGAAGCCATTAATATTCACAATTTCACTGGAGTTCAAAACCACTAAAACAAAATCAAATACGAATAAAATCCAACATATCTTAGTGCTGCATAATTCGGCAAAATTAGTGGACTATGAGTCACAATTTGTATATGTGGGTGTGATTTTTGATAAATTTTTAATACGGATTTTTTATATTTTGTTTATTTAATTGGGTTAGATGAGTTTTATTCGAACATTTCATGAGTTACCTCTAACTCGTATTGCTAAGTTTAATTTAAGTTAAACTTTGATGTTTACTCGTATTACTAAGTTTAATTTAAACTTTATTTTTTTACTTTTATTGGTGATGTATTCTTCAATAGATTTAATCAAATCGATGTTGAAAGGTCTCAATAAATCCGTGCGGATGT
>Ga0123340_1006980_pt1 | contig 10776 bp, 5 predicted proteins | sample SirMexnodulemix_FD_89961 | JGI IMG/M metagenome (GOLD analysis project Ga0123340, IMG submission 89961) | Root nodule microbial communities of legume samples collected from Mexico - Siratro Mexico nodule mix | ecosystem: Host-associated > Plants > Roots > Nodule | place: Mexico: Nepantla... | reverse complement strand
CATGTGTATATCACCATATATAACATGAGTAGAGTGTTAAAAAACGAGGAACCGACCATAATTAAAGGTAGTCAATTTTTACAAGAGAAAAGATACCATGATTAAAAGTTTCATCTCCAAGACCTAAAATAAAAGGTGAAAGTGAATCTCTTTCTCGTACACCTCTTTTATAGGAAAAAAAAACAAAACTTATCATTTATAGATGTTAAAAGTTTGATAAATTCAATAATTTCCTTTCCTAGGGACAAAAGTTATGCATAACCCAAAATAATGGAGCACATTTTATCGGGAAAATTTTAGAGTATCAAAAGCCTTCCTACTATATACTATGATATACTTTGATAGAAAAATTCCCTCCAAAAACATTTGTAATCCATCATGTTTATCGCTTTAGAAATCATAGCTATTCAATCAAAGCACCTTAGCTTTATTAATCTTCAATATTTTCCACATTAGGAGATTTAGACCCTTTTTGTACATCTGACTCATCCACCTGGAGAATCAAAAGTAGAATTAGTTTATAAAAATCTTAGAAAAATAGAGAAAATGTTTTAGATCATTAGATTCCAATTGGAAAAAGCCCAATAGAGAATGAAACAATTAGCTAATAAATACAAATCAAGTAGAAAATACCAAATTTGTGATATGATTTACGTGAAACTACAATTTTATAGGCAAATTTCAGTGAGCCACATACCTAATGTAAAGTTAAGTCAAAGTATTTTGGTCCATACAAAATCTTGGATTGTATCATGGAAGTAGCTTACAAAATAGAGCTTCTAAAATATTTTAAGATTCATAATGTTTTCCATGCATCCCAACTTAAGAAACATGTGAGAGATGTAGTAGTTTCAACTAATCTTTCATATCAAGTGGAAGGAAGACTAGATGAAAAGGAACATGAGGCTACTATAAACAAGATGGCGGTGAAGCGCAAGGAAATTTCAATCACCAAGGTTTTAGTAAAATTGAAGCACTAACTCTCGAAGGATCTTAGTTGTACTACGATCTAAACCAAAAATATATTTCATTCCATCCTTGAGGTCAAGAATATTCTCATGGAAGGGGTATTTCTACATAATAAGCAAGTTTTCAATTAGTATTGATTGTTAAGCAGTTAGATCAGTTAACTATATAAGCAAAACCTATCATTGTATAAACATTCTTTTTGTAATTGCATACCTAGAAACCTTGTTCTCTCTATAGCAGTTCGAAAATCCCCTTCATTCTAAGGTTTCCCTTATTTGTGTTCTTATGCTTGTGTCTTCGATTTCCTTTGTAACCTTAGAAGTGCTTCTTTCATATCAAATTATCCCTATTGCTCACCAAGTGAGGGATGACACAACTAATCAAGTTATTTTGTTCAGAAGCATCATCTTGATTTAAAGGATTTGAGTAATAATCAAGAACATGCTACTCAATATGCTTTGAATCATGTGGAATGGTATTATCTTTTTCATAAGAATCTGCTTAATAGAGTGGCGAATGTCACCAACATTGTAAAAGATCCTTGTGCATTTGTCTCTATCCTTAAATAAATTAATTATAGATTTTTCTTTCAAAATTCATGTTGGCCATGAAGAACATGTTATAACAACATTTTAAAATCTTTTTCTTTACTCCTATGGCCCTTTGAATTTATGGCTCTTGTATGGAACCAAGAGAAAGAAGTGTCTTTAAGGCATTACTATTAACATATATAAAAATATCTATATTACATAACTTTAGTGTACACTTGAAAATCCTCAACTTTTAGGCCAACTAACTATGTTTGATTTCCATAGTCAGTCCAAAATAAGCTTACAAGAAACATGTGAGAAACACACTTTTTAAAAGTTAAAGGATAAAGACCTTTTGCTAATGTAGTTCTGAGAAACCATAAGAATATGATGATAATCTTATTTGATGCGAACTAGAGTACAACAGTAAACAAAATCCAAGTTTACAACCAAGGACATAATTGCATATGTAGCGATTAAGTCTCAAGTTAATCCAAGTCAAGCCACATCTATTATTTGACCAAGTAAAAGAAAATCCTTTATTTGACCAAGTAAAAGAAAATCCTTTAGTATGGACATGGGTGAGATAGTTGACATTGGATCAATTATCAAAATCAAGATAAGAAAAAGAAGATAGGTTATTTCCTCCCTTTTTTCTCAATACTCGAGTATGGCATTAAAGTCTTCAATAAAGTAGGAGGGCATGTGATATTATTGTTGAAGGGATAAGAGTTCTAACCATAAATCTATTCATGAAACTTGAGAAGTGGAGGCATATATATTCCATAAAAAAACAAAAAATAGGAAAGTTATAGATGAAGAGAGATACTTGTTGAGTAGAGTCAAAAATAAATATTCTTTATAACAATACTAGAGATGGTGAGTAAGAATGATTAAGTTTATATTATGATTTAGCTTTAACTAAGAATTAGAAAATAAATTTCATTAATTCTTTTTAGAATTTTAAGATTAAAACTACAGTCCAAAAATATCTTCAAATGAATATAAATTTAATTCATATAATTATATAAGTATAAATGTTGACATTTAAGAAAAAAAAACATGAAACAAACAACAATAACACAAGAATATATAATATATATTGATGAAAAAAAAGATAATAAAAACATAAGAATTTAAAAAAAAAATGTAAAAGAATTTGATGAATGTAAAAAGGAGAGTGTCGCTTGAATGATGAACTCCACCACTTTATGATGAACTCTAATGATGAATCTTTTCATGCTCTCTTGGTCAAACTTGTATTATTCTTTGTTTGACCTTTGTTTAGTCCATAATCATCATGGTAGGTGGGCTTCAATTTGGACTTTTGACCCGTTGCTTTCTACTTCCAATTCTTGTTTTGGTCACCGTTTGGAGAAATCTCTGTAAATTTATACTATTTACACCACACAAAAATATTATTTTTTTAAAATAATATTTTCTATAGTAATATTTTTCTAATTACATTTTCAAGAAATACTAAATAAAAAAATAAGAAATTATTTTTTTCAAGAGAATTTTTGTCTAAACATGTGTCTAATAATTCTTCATGGGATGATACGTTCATGGTTTTTTTTTTTTTTTTCATTCATGAACTCGTCTGATATAGACTTTATGATTGAACAAAAACAAATTATATATTTGTTTTTTTTGTTTTTTTTTTCAACCTCTTTTTTACTTCCAACTGTAATTCCAATGTCATGGAAAGAGATGAAATTCTATCATAGTCTCCCTAATGAATAAGAAATCTAGATTATTATTATCACAGTTTTTGATAAAACCACCCTAGATTCTAGGTTTGCAATTCCCCTTATATTGCAAAATTGGTGATTTCATAATGATTGATATTTAGAACGAACCCCTACTTGGATTTTGCTACAGGAAACATTCATATCTTTAACTAACTTTTTCTTAGATTTAGAGATAACCGGAGTGAAACTTTGACCCTGGATATACAAGAGGCGGATACTGAGGAGTCACCATGCATCCATCCCTCCAGAATTTAGAAAGAAGTTGTAAATCCTATATATATATATTGCACTGAAACTGACCATAATTCAACAGTGCACATTAACACAATTACCATCTTGCACATCTGAAGTGGAATACTCAAAACATTTCTGAGATTCATTAACTGATGTTGATTTAGAGCTTAAATTATCTTCTTTATATTCTCCTTGATTTTCTTTATATCCTAATTTAAATATTTATTCATTATCAATTTTAATTATGATATAATTTATATATTTACAAATATTTGTTACAGTTTGTAATTATAATGATTTGTATATAAATATCTGTGCAGCATAATTAAAATAATTATTTAAAAAATTATATGTAAAATTATTTCTAATGGACTAGTTAAATGATATTAAACTGTTATTTCACCCTTTTTAACGTAAAACAATAGTATAAATAAAATTGAAACAAACACATTAATCCAAATAACAAAATGTTTTTAAACAATCATATTGAAGAACCACTTGAAACTTAACCTTATTAGTTGTTCCCACAGAGGGGGAGTATGAAGTGTGATCCTGGTGTGTCCACAATGGATAAGAGACACAGTGAGTCAGATTCTAACACAAACCTTAAACCTTGTCCCTGCATACACACATTTCACTAACATTAAGCCCCCCAAATCAGAAATGGCAACCTTTTCATTCTCTTCCATATCCCCACTCACACTCTCATATTCATCTTCATCTTCATCTTCCAAGCTCTCAACTTTTCACGCTTTCAGAGCCTCAACTTCTGAGTATGTTTCCTCCCAGCACACACCCAGAAGGGAATTCTTGAAGGGTCTTGCTTTGATGCCTCTTCCTCTTGTTGTGCTGAGAGAGCCACCCCCTTCACATGCTAGAGAAGTTGAGGTTGGATCCTTCCTCCCGCCCTCACCCTCTGACCCTTCTTTCGTTCTCTTCACGGCCTCTCCCAAGGACACTCCCGCCCTTCGAGCAGGTACATGGATTTAACATTAGAGACTCAGTTGAATTGTTGAAATATGTGTCTAGAGAGAGTGCTAGAGTAGATAGCGATTGCATGGCATCACGTTGTTTTGCTTCATGTGCTAGGACAATTGGTGATTATGATTATGATGTTCCAAGAACCTGAATAATTTGGTAGGCTAAGGAAACTACGATTTTGATGCCTCTTATGCAAACAATGTGGCGCGTTAATTGATAATTGCATTCTAATGAATGCCTCTCAGTTGAACATTTAGAAAACTATAGCTGTAATTTTGGAGGCTTGTGACTTCAAAAGGTCTCATTATTGTTATTAGCATCTAGGTATAATTCAGTTTTGTAGTTTAACTCTAGGGTTAATGTACAATTTTTGTTACTATGTATCATCCTCCCCATTAATGCGTGTTTGATCCCTCTTGATAATGTTAAATTCCTACTTGCTGAGAAACCCTCCTCAGTAAGACCAGTGGCTGCATGTTCTACCACATTTTTTTAGAATGGTTCTCGAAAGTATCAAATTTCTACCAATCCCTCAAAGTACTAATTTTGTATGGATAAATCCTTTCAGGACGAAAGCAGTACAAAATGCATCTACAATTCTACTAAGAACCCTTTTTTGTAAATGTTCATTAAGTCAGTGTCTTCTGATGAATTTTATACATACATATTTGAGAGATAAACCATATCTGAGGCATTTGATCTTGCCTACTGTTGTTCTATGCAATTGATAGTCTAGATTTAGTTCTTTGCAGGAAATGTGCAGCCATACAAGTTTCTCCTCCCCCCAACTTGGAAACAGACTCGTGTAGCAAACATATTATCTGGAAATTACTGTCAGCCAAAATGTGCAGAGCCCTGGGTGGAGGTGAAGTTTGAAGATGAAAAACAGGGAAAGGTTCAGGTAGTGGCTTCGCCTTTGATACGCCTTACCAACAAACCGAATGCAACAATTGAGGACATTGGTAGCCCAGAAAAACTGATTGCTTCTCTTGGGCCATTTGTCACTGGAAACACGTTTGATCCAGAAGAGCTCCTTGAGACTTCAGTTGAAAAGCTTGGTGATCAGACGGTACATTTCTTTTCATCCCTTTGTTGTCTAAACACTTATGACATGTTAGAAAATGAAGAAACTGAATGAAGTACTCAACCAAAAAGTTTAATAATTAATAGTCTTTTACTTTTTTCAACCTTGTCACAAAATCAATGATATTGTCGAGTTCATATAGTCCAAGCATAAAATATGCAGACAGAACAAGAATGTTTCAGTTGAAGCACTTCACTAAAATGATAAACAGAACATAACCAATTTTTTTCTATTCACTGAAACTCACACCACTATAGATTGCATTGCATACACTTCTTTTTAAATATTTTCTTTTCATGTTGTTGGTTTTCTGAAGTAGGAAAACTGTTATTAGCAATTATCAGTGACTAACATTCTGAAATGGTATCTGCAGTACTACAAATATGTGCTTGAAACTCCATATGCTCTCACTGGCACACACAATCTTGCAAAAGCAACAGCAAAGGGAAACACTGTTGTTCTGTTTGTGGTTAGTGCCAATGACAAGCAGTGGCAAACTTCTGAGGAGACTCTAAAGACCGTGCTTGATTCCTTCCAAGTTTAGTTTTCTGTCAAAGGTAAATAAGAAAAGTTTGCCTTCAGTTTATTTCTTTCTAGTTTTGTTTATAGCAAAAGACACAGCAACGCATTGGCCACCATTTCAAATTTTGTGTTTCGAGGTTGGATCGTGTTTTAAATGCTTTAACTTTATAGCAGTATGTCCTTTTTCTTCTTTGTATATACCTCATTGAGTAAATCACATATGTTTTGATTGTCTTAAATTCTTAATTTGTTTATCTTTGTAACCAAAAACTAGAAGTTAAATAACAACCAGAAGAAGAAAATAAAGATGTTCAGTGCAGTAGCCGATTCATTGACTTCATTTGCATTTGTACTATAAATAGTTTTGTTGATTTTCCACTATTCAGTTTTATGAACTACAACTTTCTTACTCCAAAACCTTTGTTGTTTTCAATGCTTCATCTATAGTAAGAAATCTAATATCTTCTGGTCCTCTTTTTCTTCATCTTTGGCACTTCAAATTTTTTACAACTTAAGAAATTAGTTTAATTATTTTTTACAATTAAATATTAATTTAACGTCGTTATTCCGAACACATGTTGATATTGAAAAATTATCTGCATTCTTAATATCTAGGATCTTATACAAAACTTGGGTTTTAATTTTAAAACCCTCACCATGTCATTTGTGTATGTTTCAATGAAAAATTCTTACAAGATCAAGGTCTTAAATGTAAAACCTTTGTATTAGAGATGTTCTTATGTGCTATATTTCTCTTTCTCTTTCTGCTTGTGTTTTGCTCTTTCAATTGACATTTTGTAAAACCTGATGGTAACATTGCTAAATACAGTAAACTTAACAGAACTGCTACTAATTTTATTATTTCATGGTTGACGTTGAAACCATGGAATAGCATATTAGACATGTTGAACATTGAAATGCTAGGAAATGTATTGTAGTTTTTGGAAATGTTGCCTCTAGTATCAGTCATGGTGTAAGTTTTATGTATTGGGGTAGAGTTGACACTAGGGACTTGGTTTTTATGGTTTTTCCATAAGTTCTTCTGAAGATCTTATTTCGTATAAAGTTACATAGATATAGAAGAAAAAGAAAAAAGACACGTGGACTTTTTTTTTCAAGGAAAAGGCATGAAGATCTTTAGTAGGAGAAAGGTTAGTCCATATAGATTGTGAACTTGGAAAGAAGAAAACAATTAAGATGGAGCTAAGGAGTGAACTAAAGGAGCCATAGTCCCTTGTGATCTTTTTACAGTGTATTTAAATTAATGTAAAACTAATATTGTATGGTTCTTGTATAATTTATAAAATAAAACATTTAAACATAATGCATAAATATCACCAATTCATCATGTTAGTTGGCACATGTTAAAATTTTCGAAAGTCTTGTTCTAATCATGAAAATTTGGTCTCCCTGCTCCTGACATTTAAAATTAAAGTCACAATTTTAATAAAAGGTTTGGGCAAATTTGTGAGCTTTTAAAATGTGGACACCCTCAATAACTGGAGATTTTGTGTAGAGGTTTGTTTGCACATGTTGTTTTGTTAAGGAGAGAGAGAGAGAATGCAAGTAAGACATTAAAATGCAGTACATTAAACTAGATTTAAGGATGCTCACGTTTAGACTAGAATTTAACCTATAAAGATTATATAAGTGTTAAAGTTTATACCCAAAAAAAAAATATGTACACAAATATCAAACAAGAAGAAAACCAAGGAGAAGATAGAATAAGAAAATTCAAGATAAGGGAGTAAAAAAATAAATAAATAAGAGAATAACTTATAGATTCACGATCATTGTTACACCACTTGGAGAAGTATTGATGTAATCGTTACTTGATCCAATAATACAATATAAGACTTTAGCAACAATTCTTTCAAAACACTATAAAATCTAAAAAAATCTTTCAATTCATTTAATATTTCAAAAGTTCTTTTACAAATAAAAGACGGACTATTTATAATCTTTATGTTTCAAAAACTCAAATCTTAAATGAAATGAAATTATAAATCTAAAATTTTTGGTGTTGGCCACAAATTTTAAATAGAAAGGACGACAAATTTTGAATTTCAAAACTCAAAAAGACAATTATTACTTTGTTCTTTTTTTAGTGGTTTTATCTTGTTAAAGTGGGTATTTGGTTGTCAATTGATGTTGAATTTCATCTTGTTCAAAGAAGTTTGTACAAGAGACGCATTTTTGGCCTATGTTTGTTCTAAGAACTTTAATTATATGTCCACTTTGTTTTTTTTACAAATGTCTTGAACATTTTAAAGACATCACATACTTCTAATTTCCTTTTCATGAAGTATACTATATTTTTCCAATTAAAGTCATTAATGAAAGTGATAAAATACTTATCACCTTGTATTGTTATTTCAACTTTTACACAAATTTGAACTTCGAGAGCTTTTTCATCCTCTAAGACTTTTTAATTAAAAATAATTTTGTATGCCTTCTTTTTTAATATCACTTGTCTTGCATGTTTATCAAGAATATTTATAATAGGTAAGTCAAATCAATTTTTTTTCTTAACAAATAATTTAATCTAGATTAAAAATGATTAAGACTCTTATTTTATAGTGAATAGGTGGTTGGAAGTCATATGTATCTTAGTAATAAATCTTCTATTTGTGCTAATCAACATGTAGCAGCCATAATGAATTTGCATTTTGTAACATTTGGCTGATAATTTGTCCCATACTCAATAAATTGTGATGAAAACCAAGAGCATAAAAAAATCATAAGGTTTTAGAACTATCTTTCAGTTTAATAATTTGACATTTTTCTCAATAATTCTATCTAAGTACGAAAATAATTCTTTTCTTTTCCTACACATGTGATTGTCATGGCCAATATCCAAATTTAAGTATTTTCATCCTTAAAAATGTATTACTTGTCAAAATTAAACTTTATGATCTCACCAATATTTGATTTTATTATACTTTTGTTTGTTCTTTAAGTATGTAGTTTGCAACTTTATGTTCATACTTAATAGAAATCAAGTAAAATTGTTTATGTCTAAGACATCCTTTTCCTTAATTGATAGCTCCATAACTATTTCCACCATGCCTTTAGTTGAATGATTTGAAAATTTTGTCTCTTCCTTGGTTGAAAGTTTCCTTAACCTTGACCTTTATAATTTATCTTCCTCGTTTGTTGAAGTTATTACATCATCTTTTTTCAACATTTTGACTAGTTTAAGCAACATTGTTTACACTCGCCAGATTCTTCAATACTTATTGTCTTACTTCTTTCGTCTTCTCAAAATTTCTACTCATGTGACTTTCTATGCTTCCCTGCAACTTTACGACTAACTTGTTGCACATGTGGTGAGACTCAATTATTACCGTCATCACATGATCAAATTTCGTCGACATACTTTTCATCTCTTTATAATTATAATATATTTTACATAACCTCCTATCTTATTTACTATATTCTAAATTCATGTCTTTTATTTATCATAGTGTCAAATATATACTAAGATGAATTGTTATTTTATAAGTGAAAAATGAGAGTTTGGAGAATTCACCATTAAATTTGTCAACTTTAAGAAAATTAAAAATCAATTATATTTATCGTCAATTAAGGATATCGTATTCACTTATTATATTTATTATTAAATTATATTAAATCTCTATTTATTTTCTTACAATTTAAATAAAGAATTTTTACTATATTCAAAACACACTGATTTCATTTTAATGTTTTTTTCTTTTTTTCTAGAGTTTAATAGTATCAATTAAAGCTATGACAATTTTATGATTTTAATTTTCAAAGAAGATTTTAGTTGTCAAAACCCATAAGTACAAATCTTACACAAACAAATTTATACTAACAGAAAAAATAAAGCCTTTAAAATATAATACCTAAAAAATTAATTGACACAATTGAAGCGAAAAAAACAGAAAATATATACAGGAGGAATCAACTATAGTTAAATCTTGAAAAATTAAAACTATACAATTTTTTTAGAGAGGCATTGAAACCTACAAAAGTAAAATCGCATTATGGCAATACGTAGCAGACAATTAAGGCTGTATTTATCATTGTATTTTTTCACTAAGTCCTCTTTTTTAGAAAAAAAAAAAAACCTAATTAAAGTTGCATGACACATTTATATATCTTTCCTAAATTTATTTATGGTACTAAAATTTTTGTATATACATATTTTGGTATGGAGTGTTATTCCATTGTTATACATTATGAAAGCCAGATTATTACGAGGAGCGAAAAGTCCCTTATACTGTTACTGTCAATTTGTTTTGTCTTAATTGAAATTTAACTGTCTGTGGTTATTTAAGTTCTCTGTTTATTTTGTTTAATCTCTTAAAAATAAGGAAAATAATGTTTGACCTCTTAAAAGCTTTTTATATTTCCCTGCTTATTTCTTTTAATCTCTTAGAGTAAAATAATTTATATTTATATATTTTTATTCTAAACTCAAAATCAATTTTTTAATATAAAAACTAAACATATGCATCTATGTAAAATCACATGCTTAGCTATGACAAAAGCGTTATCGACTAAACAAGAATGAATACAAAGCAAGTAAATTATATTAGAGTAAAACGGTTATTTTTTTGTTCTAAAAGTATAATAACTTATCCCATTAGATTCTGAAACTAACAATTTTAAGAAGTTTGAGACTTTTTATTGTTCCGTTAAATTAATCATTTAACGATATTTTAATATATATATATAT
>Ga0123340_1006979_pt1 | contig 10776 bp, 7 predicted proteins | sample SirMexnodulemix_FD_89961 | JGI IMG/M metagenome (GOLD analysis project Ga0123340, IMG submission 89961) | Root nodule microbial communities of legume samples collected from Mexico - Siratro Mexico nodule mix | ecosystem: Host-associated > Plants > Roots > Nodule | place: Mexico: Nepantla... | reverse complement strand
GATTAAATATGTAATTCCTTTCTAAATTATATTTTATAATATATCTTCTTCAATTATTTAAGGACATATTTTGAAGTTAAAAGAGATTTAAGCAAAATATATTATTATTTGATTAATCAGTACTATTGAATATAAAGTTCTTTTTAAAATAATATAATATGTTTCTGTACTGGTACGAGTAAACACCAAAAAAATGGAACATCTTTTCTGAAAGTCTTCTCAACTTCTTTGGTTTGAAGATATCTATGCATTACACTAACAAAATAGTTATTTCGTAAAACTAATTACAATTTATAATAAATAAATAGTTCTAAATAGTTATATTGTATTCAAATTCTTAAATATTTTTTAAATATAATTTTATTTTATATTTATGGTAATTTATATAGTGATATATTTTTATTTTTAACTGTAGATTGTTTCTTAAAAAAAAACTAAAATTCAGTTTAGATTTGAAAATAATACATTGAAACATGTAAACTATTATAATTATTTTTTTTACTTTTTTTGTATAAATAATAGAAGGATACTTACGATAGCTACAAAGATAAAAATTTAAAATATAATTAAAAATGACACAAGAATGTGAAATTTGTATATTGGTTATAAATTCATAATTTCATATAATTATTGATAACATGAAGGGTATGAAGGTAAATAGGAGAAGATGGAGGGGAAATTCGTTGAAGGATAACGTCGTTTCGTAACTGTTCCATTTTCAATCCTTGAAAGATCAATCAACACTGCCACTTCTGTGTGAGCTATGTAATTTTCAATACCTTACGTATATTTCTTCACTCCTAAGCATTGTTTATCTTTTGTGTGATTTAAATTTTACAAGCTTCATCATTCTATTCTATATTTTTGTTTTTCGTTGAGATTCAATCTTAATTAGATTTTCTACCAATATCAATGTGTTTGCAATGGTATTTTGTTCTGGTTTGGGAAATTACTCACTCGATTAGATACTGCTCGCGGTACTTTGTTTGGAATTGTTTGATTGTGTGAATGATTTTCGTTTCTAAAAGGATAAAGTAAGTATTCTGCGGTATCGGATACGTATGATATTCCATCACGTGTTATGAATGGATGATCTTTTTCATGAGTAACTAGTATGTGTTTGGTTTGGTATTTGGAATTTTGGATCCACTTTTGACTGTATCACACACTAAACCAAACTTAGTTTACGTTTGAAAGTTAGGTGCTCAATTTAGAGGAGCTGGTCTTGTAGGAATTGAAGCTTTAAATTTGTGAACTGTTTTCCGATATGCTTTCTGTGATTAACCTAATTGAAGGATATTTGGTTATTTGCAACTTGTTTGTTTGATGCCAGAGACAAGGTTATATTTGTTTGGTGCTGCTGATAGAGGATGGCGTCAAGTAAATGGCATTTTGAAAGAAGGAAAAGTTCAGGAACTGAATCCCCTTTATCAAGGGATTCGGAAAATGCGGCTGAGACTGGGTCACTCTCCATTGTTGTACTTGGTGCTTCTGGTGATCTTGCTAAGAAAAAGACGTTTCCAGCACTTTTCCACCTATATGAGCAGGTTTGAGAATCTAGGATTTGTGTGTTAAATAAAGGAATATAAAGAATAAACTTTCTGGACCACATTATTTAATGCCTTGTTCTTTGAAAGACAAAAATAATTGTATTAGAGAGGTTGAGTACATGACATACTAAATTAAATCTCAGCTGCACCAAAAGCTGCATTGTACAAGACCTGATCCAACATTAAACCATCCAATCCCCTGCACCTATTAAATACAACCAGTAGCTATAAAATCCTCACCTACACTGAAAAACACTACCCAACACACATCATGTCACACATTACATTATCCCACCTATACCCACTAAAAGATTTATCAAATGAAATGTCATGAACTTGCATAACCACTCATGCTGCAGGACTTGGGAAAGAGTATATCACTATAACATCTATCTCTGGGCATTTTTTATATTTGGACCAACATCATCGAAACAGTCTTTAATAAAGTAAGGCTTCCCCATGGTATTTAGTGCTTGTTATAAAAGCAAAAGGATTTGATATAGATGATCATTGAAGTATTAGTGAGCCACTGAAAGACCCTTAATGGAATGTGTTTCAGAATGTTATAATTTTAATCTAGCAATTGTTCCAAAAAATTGCTCCCTATTCATGTATTCTACTTGAAATTAAGATTTGATAGAATTTTGATTGGATGTGAAGGGCCTAACACATTTTCCTCTTTTGTCTGGACTTGGAAGTTGAGACTCGGTATGTAAACTCTAGTTGAAACCATTATAGGATTTTGATCTAAAATCTAAATGGTCTGTACAAAAAATTGGTTTATGACAAAAAACACACTGGCATTGGTTGATCCGTGTAGCGAACCCACTATGACCAACGGGGTTGGATCTAGTAGAAGGGGCTGGCTCTCGCAACATGGGGACCCAAGGTTTGAATCTCTGCTGGGAGAGGCGTCCCGGATTTAATAGCCAGGAAATAGATTACATCTAAAGGAGAATACTTGTGGGAAACCAAAAAGACTATATTCTACATTATAACCTGAATAGATATCTGTTACTCATTCATCTTTTACAAGGAGGATTTTCTAAGTGATGTATGTTTCTCTAAAAGTAACCAACAGTTGTTCTAAATTTTGGTGGCTTTTTTCAGGGATTCCTACCACCAAACGAGGTTTGTATTTTTGGCTATGCTAGGACAAAAATCACTGATAACGAATTGAGAAACCGCTTACGTGGGTTAGTTTTTTTTTGTTTACGTTGCACAATCTATATCTTTCCTAATATATATATAAAATGAATTAAAAAAATGATGGAAATAATTTTTTTCTACTGTTTCACAACCATGATTTCTTTTATGTAAGTATTACATTATTGTAATTCCAGCATGTGAAATAACAGAGCATATTTCCGGGATTTGTGTTTACATAACATTAAATTTTTATAGCATGTTAGTAAAACTTAATTTTTGTAAAAAATCACTTATTTCTCAAAAGATTTTTAATCTAACAAAAGTAAGTGACTATTTCTCAAAAATAAACTGAACCAAATATGAATTTGAAGTTTGTTCCATGATTGTTGTCTTACATGTTTGCTTGCTGCTTCTTTCATTCTTGTTCTATATTCATGATATTTATCCCTTCTTATTTAAGCAGATTCTAAGTACAATAAATGATCGGAAATTGGTTGTGTTTGATGTGTAGCTATCTTGTTCCTGGCAAAGATTCTTCCCTTGAGCAGTTGGAGGATGTATCAAAGTTCTTGCATCTGGTTAGTGTTGGCTGCCTTGAATCATTTTATAATTTTCTGCTATTCACTCACTAAACTTACTCATCTGATTGATCAAACGCTTTCCCCTTTCTCTTCCCATTAGATCAAATATGTAAGCGGCTCTTATGATTCTAAGGATGATTTCTGTAATTTGGATAAAGAGATTTCAGAGCATGAATCTTTGAAAAGTAGCGCTCAGGGTTCTTCTCGAAGGCTATTCTATCTTGCCCTTCCTCCTACAGTGTATCCATCAGTTTGCAAGATGATAAAGACATATTGCATGAACAAATGTAAGATTTAGCATCCATTGTTTTGATGAATCTTGTATAATTTAGTTGCTAACGTTTAAAAAGAACTCTTACTGGGGAAGAATAACAAACCTTATATGCCATAGCTCAAGACAAGCTAGAAGTAATTCTCAGTCGGATAACTACTGTAGTCTGTACTTCAGAGGTCACTTTCAGCTCTTTTTCTTTTTTTTAAATAAATCTAAAATGCTGATTTCTTGTCTTCTTTCTTTGTGATTTATTTTCTTGATAACACTGGATGATTATGGAAGTCAATTCTGTTGATATACTGTAAAATATAATAACTGCTTCCAGAGGCTGACACATTGCTTTGATTTTGGATTTACTGCATACTACAGGTGGCTTTGTCGTATTTTTTGTGTTTATATTAGAAAATAATTCTGGAATAAACTTGGAAGTCTGTTTGATAGGTAGCATCAACTAAACAGATCTCAGGGTTTTAAGTGTCTAGTCAGTTGCAACTGAGTGTTCTGCTTTTAGTTGTAACCTAGATGATTAGCCAGTTACAACTACTTGTCTACCTATTAGTAATTCTTATCTGTATATAAGATTTTGTAGCACAGAATTTACTAACTCTTCATATTATACATATTAGATTCTAACAATTTAATTTTCTTTCAACATCAAGAGCATAGTGATCCATGCCCACAAAAAATAGTCCACCCCTCAGTAAAAGATCTTTCTTTTCTTTCTTTTTTCAATTCTTGGTTCATAACACCTTTCCACTGAATTATTCTAGTTACAGGTCTCTCAAATCTCAAAACTGTCCCCCTTTTCCCTCTAAGCTTCCTATTAAAGTGCTCGTTTCTGCTAAATAACTCTTGGCTGTAAAAATTACCTTTCAACTGTATTCTTAGTTTTTCTTTTTAAACCTGCTCCTACAATAAACCTGCAATCCTGTCTTGCTATCAAGTTGTTGTGCTTCTTCCAGCCTAACACTGTCATACCAAGGAAATGCGTCTAATTTCTCTACCTGGCCTAAGTTGCATCTTCATTTCTAACATTGCTTTTATTGATGAATTCATCTATTTTCGTTTTGTAGCTGATCTTGGTGGGTGGACTCGTATTGTTGTTGAGAAGCCTTTTGGTAAGGATCTAGAATCTGCAGAGGAACTCAGTACCCAGATTGGAGAGTTGTTTGAAGAACCCCAGATTTATCGTATTGATCACTACTTAGGAAAGGAACTAGTGCAGAATATGGTAGTAAATGACTACTTATTGGCTCTCTTTTGTTTTGCTTCATAAACTTGGCCTAAACCCTCTTCATTTGACTTCTATTTACTAGTTAGTACTTCGTTTTGCAAACCGATTATTCATGCCGCAATGGAACCGTGACAACATTGCTAATGTGCAGGTGAGTGAGTTACCATTACCTTGACAATTCGTATTTCTTAATTTGCCTCATCGTAGTCAAATCCTTTTATATGACCCTGTTTAATTGTCTTTTATTACCTAGTTCGGGTACTTCATGATCAAACATTTACGTGCCACATATTCAAATTGAGTTTTTGGCTGTTTTCCTGTGGTAGATCGTTTTCAGAGAAGATTTTGGAACTGAAGGCCGAGGTGGATATTTTGATCAATACGGGTATGTGTAGTAAGTCATTTTTTCTTAATTATATTTTAAACTAAGCTGCCTGTCACATCCATATAGGTTCTCAAATGAAGTAATATTGAGAAAGCAATTGTGTATACCGTTTTTACTATGTTGATAGTGAAACTTCTCTAGCTTTTAAAGAACCATCCGTCAATGCTTAAGCTTTATTGTGTATTGTGTTATATTATTGCCATTAAAAAAACCAAAATCATTAACTTACTTTTTTTTTTGGCAGAATTATTCGGGATATAATTCAAAATCATCTACTGCAGGTACGGCCTTTATTTTCACGTTACTATTACCATGATTGATAATACAAAATTATCAAATGCAACAATATTGTTTAAATTCAGTTCCCTCAAAACTTCTAATCTTATTAGACTATTAGATTTTATAAAACAAAATAACGTTGGTGTGGAAACTAAAATACTAAACATTTTGTACTGAATATTATGCATTGCATTTGTAATATTTTGTTGAAAATTTTGAGATGAAGGCGTGTTAAGAATAATATTAGCATTTGAATATTGGCTGCTATGAGAAACCTTTTCCATTCAAAGATTTGAATAAAGAAACTTTTGTTGCTCGTTGCTTAAAAATTTTTCTGTCACTCCACGGGTTCTTCGGATCCACTTGGTCAAGGACTAATCCTGCTTGCAGTACAGTGACTTTCGCTAGAACAATGAGGTTTTTTGTACAAAGTGGGGATCGAATAGGGGTCCCGTTCCCTACAACAGGAATTGTCCCCTCAATGTGTGAGCGCAAGGTGTCTGGCCGTTATGCCAACTCATCGGGTTTGCTGATTGTTTTTAGTGACTTCCCATATGTTGGAATTTCATTAACCACTTTATCACTTATTTGATTTTAGTATGATTTAAACAAACAATACTAAATCATTTAACTTCTGATTTTTTTTTCCATTTTAAGCATTAAATTGAATTTCAAACAGACCTTAGCGATTCTTATAAAAGTGCTTGAATCTTCCTGTAATTATTGATTATAAGACCAACTACGTTCTTAACAGGCTTGAACACACTTCACAGTTTTTGCAGTGTCTACATTTTTTTCGACCATGTTTTATGTCAGACCTTTATCAACTCAATAAGACCTATGATTACTTCATAGTTTTATATCACGGTAGTCTAATATGTCTATGTTATTCATTATTTTTCTACAAACTCAGGTTTTTTGCTTGGTTGCTATGGAAAAACCAGTTTCTCTCAAGCCCGAACACATTCGGGATGAGAAAGTGAAGGTTTGTCTCTTTCCATTTTATTTTTATGTAAGCTCCTTAAAGCAAACTGTATTTTTTTATCAGCGTGTGAAACAGAGAAAACACAGCTCTCCCAAAGGAAAACTCTTTCTTTCACAGAGGTATAATGCCTGTCAAACTACAACAACAACATCCCATCATCGCCAAACCCCCTACTCTCTATTTAATTCCTCCTATAATACATCTTCCAAATCTTTTCCTGAACATGCTGACCCTGTTGCCTAACAATTTGTCATTCCGCTATTTCCTGAAAATAACTCCATGAGTTTCTCATGGTTGGAATCAGCCTTCAGTTTCTGACCTGCAAGGTGTTTTTGAAGTCAGCAACTTCTGTCTCAAGTGCGATCACTTTAGCAATCATTTTATTTGGTGACATTTGTTAACAACCTCTTTCGACCACTAGGCTATGCGCTCATATCTGGCAAGGCAGATCAAATATTAGAGATCAAACACAAGAAATAGGAGAATAACATGACAGATGAGATAATATTAGTATAATTACTCAAAAAGGAATAAGAAATATAGTAGGTTGAAAATCCTGCTGCCACGGACCAAGCTCCTTCAAAGAAAACAACATCCCTATCCATAACAAAATTCCCAAAATCCCGACTTCTTTCTCTCCTATTTTTCTCCCCTGTAATCTCACTACCCCTCTTAGTCATTAACTGATCCTGTTACATCTTTTGTTATCTCAACATTTCTCTTCACACCCATTTTTTTCTCCTTTTAAAAACCCTCCAAACCTTGGGCTTACTGCCAACCTCTAAGCCTACATTCCTAGTCCCATCAGTCGTTTCTTGCTCTCTTGGTTTGTTCTCTTGTTTTGTTCATAATGTGTAACTCAAAACTAGAACAACAAGGGATATTTTTATCATTAATGAATTGAAACTTGACACAACCCATCTTGATGATTACCTAGAATTTTGACTGTGTTTCAACCTGAGTCTATACCACTTTCTGATTGATATAAAAATTGCAGGTTCTTGAATCAGTACTGCCTATTAAAGATGATGAGGTTGTTCTAGGTCAATATGAAGGCTATAGAGAAGATGCCACTGTCCCTGACGATTCAAATACTCCTACTTTTGCAACTGTTATTCTCAGAGTAGACAATGAGAGATGGGAGGGTATGTAAAAAAACCTATCTATCTTGTTCCTGAAAGACAAATTTGCATTTTAGGTTCTGGGATGCTATACGGAGATATTTCTGACATTTCTTTGCTTTATTTGTGCTGAATATTTGGAATATAATTATTCAGTCCATCTTTGTTATGTGTATGGACTGCATTATTTTATATTTTTGTGCTATATATTTCTGTGCATTTGATCAATTGAATTGCAATTGAGACATTTTCACACCAAGCTCCTCTCTGATGTTAGGTGTTCCATTCATACTAAAGGCTGGGAAGGCCTTAAATTCAAGAAAGGCAGATATAAGAGTTCAATTCAAGGATGTTCCTGGTGATATTTTCAAGTGTATGGCACCAAATTTTCAATGTTTGGGTTAACTCTCTTCAATTCATGCATCTTTAATTATATATAGTAAATACATGAATATATCTACTGATCATCCATCATGTGCAACCAGATACAGTTTACAACCCATTACTTCGAAAAATAAGATAGGATTATCTAGTTAGACATTTTTTTGTACTTCGGTGTCAAACAGAAATATTTGGGTATGTGCATATCTCACATGGTTTTATTACGGGTTCATCTGTATGATCCATAATTTCAACAAAGGCAACATGCAGGAGGAACTTGTTCTTATTGGCACAGTATGAATGCATTGAAAAATAAAAGAAATATTAGCTAGAGTGTATTTTTCCATATATTGATGATAAGTACAAGTACATATTGATCTAAATATCAACCTATGTTTAGACCTTATTGTAAATTTATTCTTGTTTTAGGTCAAAAGCAGGGGAGAAATGAGTTTGTTATACGCCTGCAACCTTCAGAAGCTATGTACATGAAGCTTACAGTATGTCTATCATGCTGATAACACTTAAAAGAGAACAGTTCTGCCATTTTTTTGTCCTAATTACCTCAGGAAGTTTCATGTGTCATTGAGGAAAGTATTTTTATGAGTAGAGATTTAGATATTTAGTGTATATGTCTTGAAAAATTTAAAGATATCATGACATAGTTAGGAATCAATTATCCTGAAATGCAAATGGCAACTTTTGCTTTGTTGTCAGCTTCTGTAACAGCTTATCTCTTTTACTTATTATCTTGAGTTCATGAAAGAAATCTATATGTTAAATTCTGTTGGAAATATAAGTTAATGCACTTAGGAAATGGTATGTTTGTATCGCATATCACATGATAAAATGCATCCAGTACTTAAGAGTTTAATTTCTAGGAAGTTCTTGATTAATAGTAGTCTCATAAATAGTCTCCATCCTCTAAGTCTATTAAGAGATTATATATGTGGATGATATGTCGAACATATTTTTCACATTTAACTGAATAACAGAATATTTCCATTTTCTAAATTCTCTCTACAATATTCTGCTATATCTTCCTCTGAATCTCCGTTCATAAATTCAACATGTTATCTAAGTGTATACAGTCCTACAAGCATCACATGCTACATGTCTAGTCCTAGACATGAAAGATTTGTGTTAAGATACCGCAAATTGGTTAGGAATAGGGCCAGAACTCTCCACAAGAGTGAGGCATTTCTCCTCTCTTGAGCTAGCTTTATTGAGTGAGTTATGTCCAATTCATTTCTAATATGGTATCAGAATATACCATCTACTTTGATCTGTCTTGTCCCTGCTCAACCAGTTCTAATGCAACTAAACTGCTAAATAGTTCGATGATATGTCTAAGAATGGACTATTCTCTGATTTTGTGCAGGTCAAGAAACCTGGACTGGAGATGGAAACTGTTCAAAGTGAACTAGATTTGTCATATAGGCAACGTTATCAAGGAGTAACCATTCCGGAGGCTTATGAACGTCTAATTCTTGACACGTATGTTGCTCTTACGACCTCATGTTTAATTGTTTAATGTCTCGTTTCCTGAGAACAGACATCTCAAGGAGTTAAAAGAGTATACATAAATTTGGATTACATGAAATACTTAGTTAACAGTTTATTTGAAGGAAATAGTTTGAGTGAATATCAATGACAAACGGAATTCTTTTTAACAGAATTAGAGGTGATCAGCAACACTTTGTTCGCAGAGATGAGTTGAAGGTAATATCAGTACATGCGTCATAGACCCATTTCAACATTAATTTTATTCACGAATTCAGTGATTGTATTTTGTTTCTTATCAGGCATCGTGGGAGATCTTCACCCCTCTTTTGCACCGGATAGATAAAGGGGAATTCAAGTCAATCCCTTACAAACCTGGAACAAGAGGTTCTGCAGAAGCTGATAAACTATTGCTGGAAAAAGCAGGTTATGTTCAAACACACGGTTATATATGGATCCCTCCTACGTTGTAGAAAGAACAGTTTTATACTATCTTACACTGCCTTAAATTCTTTATGCTTATACTGACTGATATGCTTGCGAAGATCTCCTTGGAACAATATTCTTCCCTAATGGGTGATTTTATCAAGCATTTGAATAAATATGTGGTTGACATGGTTTATGCAACCTTCTTTGTGAATGCAAAACAATGAGTGGTTGACATGGTGTATGGTTTGTGAATGCAAAACAATGAGTGGTCATGGTATATGTATTGTACATACAGAATGAATGGAAAATGAAGTTCATTTAGTGGTATTTGAGTTTCATTATGCAACTGTCTACATTCACTGATGAACAATCTGCAAATCAATGTAATTTCTATTTAATTTAGATTTTGGTGTAATTATTTATAATAAAATTAAATTGATGTAAATGAATTTGTGTACGGCAAATAATCCCATAACATCTCGGTTTATCGAAGGCACCCTAAAGTCTTAACTTATCAATTTAACTCCTATAGACAATGCCAAGTATACGGACACTGGTCCGAAAGCATCTCAGTTCACCGAGAATATCATGTTAACACTTTTAAAATAGTAAAATCTTTATTACGTGTGGTTTACCGAGAATATCATGTTAGCAACACTTAAAATACTAAAATCTTTATCACGAGTTAATAAGCAATTAGATTGTCTTAATCAAACTGTTAAACAACTAATCACAAGGTTAAAGTCGGTATGGGTTTATCCTGAAGGTACAATTAGCTAAAACTTTACTAAGAATAGTGTAAGTAGTGACCTATTAAGAACAAATACGGACACATGAATATGGCTAATATGGCTAAATTAGAAATTATAACACGACAATAAATAAATATATATATATATATATAT
>Ga0123340_1006978_pt1 | contig 10776 bp, 8 predicted proteins | sample SirMexnodulemix_FD_89961 | JGI IMG/M metagenome (GOLD analysis project Ga0123340, IMG submission 89961) | Root nodule microbial communities of legume samples collected from Mexico - Siratro Mexico nodule mix | ecosystem: Host-associated > Plants > Roots > Nodule | place: Mexico: Nepantla... | reverse complement strand
TTCACTTTTATCTTTTAAAAAAAAAAAAAAAAAAGTGAAATTGTGATATCATGCATGAATTCATGAATTAAAAAAGAAAAAAAAAAAACTAAAGTGTGTTATTTGTTTTAACATTGATTTATTGTATTCTTACTGTATTTTTATAATAAAGTAAATTAATGAGAAATTACACACTTCAAATTATTTATTTTATAAAAATATTAATAAAAAAAAACAATATTTCACTTTTTTTTTTTTATTTCTAATATATAAAAATGAAGTATATTGGAAGTCATTATTTCAAATTTTTGTTATAAATTTGAAGAACAAAGTTATCTATTTGTGGTTCATGCTGTTTGAGATTATACAATTTGATATATAATAAATTTTCTTTAGCTTATTTTTTAAAAGCTTAATTATGATTATGCATGGTTCCATGAATGACCTTTGCATTTTATTTTAAAATAAAGGATAATATCACGGCTTTCAATTTTTGACTCCAATGTAATCAATTTTGAATAGAGTGAGGTGGTGTTGTGCTAGCACACCATGTGTTTGATTAATAATACAAATCAGAAAAGTCTTGTTAATTGGAGTCAGATACCTGAAATTGCTCTTCCATTTGAATAAAAAAAAGAAACTTCAAATGGTTCTCAACCTACAAATATTCACCTGTTTGATTAATAATATAATGTTTTGATATTTTAATTTTAGTTGTGTAAATGTTTGTTACATTTTGGTCAAAGCTTTGAAGATATCTTTGTTTCAATTATTATTTTTTCTAACATTGTCATAAAGGTTCTTCTTTCTTTACTCAAATTACATTTTTGCATTTTGTGTGCTGCCATTTAATTTCTTAAACCCTAAACTCTGACATAAACATAAATCATAAATATATGTTGAGAGAGATAACTACATTTGTGAATGCCAAAATTGAGAGAAAAAAACCCTTAAAATTATTACATTGGCATCTACACACATACAAATTGCATTTGGTTAAAGTTTTTCTTTTCAATTCAACAAGTTTGAAATGATCAACTACCCCTACACAAGCACACATGATCCCTTCATCATCTTCTTGAAGAACATATAAAATTGAGGTCTATAACCAAAAGTGCAACTTAGCATTTCTAAAATAAAATAATAAGATTTTTTTATTTAATAGATAATATTTTTACAAAAATAAATTTTAACTGAATACGGAGTTTTATTATGTATATTAGAATTTTAGATAAGAATAAATTGTTGTAATTTGGAATATTGAAAATTAGGAGCAGGGGCACAGAGGGAGGAGTAGAGGGGCATTCCCATATTGGTTCTTTCCGAAATCGAAGCAGTAACCAAATCTCTGCCACGGACAACAGCGACACCGTACGACCGTCAACAACCCACCGCCACCCGCTATCGAACCTCAACCTAAACCCAAACCAAACCAACCCTAATTCTTCCTCATTCCTCAATTCTTCCCTCAAATTCGCCTTCTCCATCGTTCCCACACAAATTCCCCCCAAAATCTTTTCCGAGGGCCTCCATGTATATAAGGTCTTCTCTATATTTCTTCTGCTTTAGCTTTGCCAATTATTTCTTGTTCTCACCTCCAATTTGTTGTTCATACATCTCTTCCTCCGCAATTTTAATTGTTCACGGTGCTGGGTTTTATGAATTTCGTCCTGTGTCTTTTATTTCGTAAAAAAAATTGAAGTATTTGATTGGTGGAGACTAATGTGGTAATGTTATGTTGTTAGGACACTGATGAACAGGACCTACCAGTGCTATGCTGGTTTGGGAGAAATATAGGAGAGAAATTAAAAATAATAAACATGGATTTTGGATTATGCGACAATGTTTGTTGTGGGAAAAGGGAGTGTTTTAGCCACGTATATTTTTTATCAATGTCTAGGCTTTTGTGAAGTATATAATATTAGAACTTGGTAGAATAGTTTAACCAAGAAACGTGTTCTTGAAGTGTTTTGCCTCACTTCTGTTATGGATGAAGTGTTTTGTGCACTTCTGTTATGGAACTAGCTGTTGTTTCCGCAGGGGAGTGGTATCTGTGTCCATTTGGCTGCCTTGTGATATAAGTTTTGTTCTTGGTGCAGAATGGTTTAGTGTAAATTATTGGAAGATACGTATATAAAAGCATGGGTAGTAGTGACATGGACAAAACCCCTAAAGAGAAGGAGTCTAAGACACCTCCAGCTACGTCGCAGGTCTATCAGGGATCTTTTGTTATGTCCATATTGACAGTTAAGTGTTTAAATGATGCCAGAAATATTTTATTGTCTTCTCCAGGAGCAGTCTCCAACAACTGGCATGGCGACAATTAATCCTGACTGGTCTAACTTCCAGGTTTTGAATGACAAAGCCTTAATTTGCATATTGTGTTTTATTTTTGTCAAGCTTGGATTTTGACCCTCAATTCCTTAATGGTACAGACGTATTCTCCCATACCTCCACACGGTTTCTTGGCATCAAGTCCCCAAGCCCACCCATATATGTGGGGTGTCCAGGTATTTGTGACATACATAATGATTGGTCTATCTCATTGGTACAATACTTTAGAATACTTTATCCTTTGAGTTTGTCTTCAGAAATCTGAAGGGATTTGCAAAACTTAATGTTGCCAATCCTTTGATGTTGTTAACATTATTGTTGCTTATGGTATTATTAATATTTTAGCTGCTGTAGCTGTAGCCCAATTGCAAATATAGATGATTATATATTACCATTGTTAAACCGAAATGGATGCAACTAGTTCATTTTTTGTATTTGATATGCTTGTTGTTATTATTTACACTTGGTTCTCATAATGGCTTACTCTATGATGAGTTAATAATGATGCCAATTCTTTGCATGTCTCAAGAATGTGATATGTAGTTAGTTTTATTACATCAGGGAACTATACATGTTTATCATTCGAATTGAATCTATTGTGCAACATGAAAAATTTATGTTTAGTCATGTATTGTTGAATGCTTTGAATTTTCCCTCATGTTTCCATTGGTTTATTGATGATATATTTACTTGCAGCATATTATGCCTCCCTATGGCACCCCACCACATCCCTATGTAGCAATGTATCCCCATGGTGGCATTTATGCCCATCCATCCATTCCTCCGGTATTATTTGTATATAATGCTTTCTTGTGGAGATTATATTGTAATTAGTCATCATAATTTAGAGTTCATTAACCAATATTTGCATGTTTTTACCAATTGCTTTAGGGGTCTTATCCTTTCAGTCCTTTTGCCATGGCTTCTCCAAATGGTATTGCAGATACTTCGGTGAGTTCTTTTAGTGTTCTCCTTCTTTCTTTTTTCTCTGCTCTGCTCTCCTTGTCTCTCACTTTGTCTTTCTTTTGTCACTTCCTGTCATTTCTCCTTCCTGTGCGCTAGTTGTCTTTATCTAAGTAAAAGTAACCTACAAGTTGACATGCAGGGAAATAACCCAGGCAGCACTGAGGTTGGTGCTAAGCCTCCGGAGGTGAAGGAAAAATTACCAGTCAAAAGATCAAAAGGAAGTGCTACTGGGGATAGTTTGAATATGTGGATTACAGGAAAAAATAATGAACATGGTAAAACAACAGGAGAATCTGCTAATGGGATTCATTCCAAAAGGTAAAATTTGGTTATTGATCAGTAGTTGTTGAATTAAGGCCTCTGTTATTTGAATCAAAGTAAGCTCATAATTTAGAAAACATGGATTATCTATAACATATAAAACTAATACAAATTTAACATAAAATACATATTAAATCCAGTGAGACACTCTTATAAAATGAGCATGGGTCATTGTAGACATAATAAATTGCTACAATTTATTATAGATATTTTTTTTTTATCTTTACTAGTTTTAAATTTTTTTAAATAAAGTAAAAATATTATAATATGAAAGCGGAGGTATTTGAAGTATCTGTGAAGTGTTTGACATGAATAAGTATCTGACACAAGTACAACTAAATCCACTACTATTTGGAATTGTCCGAGCCTTTTCTTATTTGTTATCCCTGCCAGTGTTCAGCCAAATTGTTGTTTCTTGATATGTAATTAATCATGAATTGATTTTAGTTATGGAGATCATTCTAGGTCATTCAAATAAATCTTGTAATTTGGTTTGACTTTCTTTAGCTGTGACAGTATGCAGGTGTTTAATGCAGCTTGAAAGCTTTTGTATGGAATATGTTTTTTTACTTTTAGATGACTAGAGGAACATTTGATATTTAACATGCCTGTAAACTTCCCGATATTAATAATTTTTAGATTTTCAATACTTGTGGCTTTATTTGTCTTCTCTACTTGGTAGGGCAGGGTTGGCAATGTATGGTTTATCACTTTATACAAGTCCCTTGATTGGTTTGCAATTGCATACTGGCTATACTTATACTGATGAAAATTTGGATTTGCAGTGGTGATAGTGCAAGTGACGGAAGTAGTGAAGGAAGTGATGAGAATTCCCAGAATGTAAGTTTTGTGCCACTTGTCAATATTTATCTATCCAAGAAGTAACAGCCTTAAATCTGTGTTGACTCTTGGATGCTTATTTTGGAAAATGACATCTGGATGAGTGATAGTTATCTAAAACTCTTTCTAGACTACCAAAATATAATTCTGTAACATTTTACTTTTCTGGTATCAGTAATTGGGCATGTTATAATTCTAAAAAATAACTCGGTCCTAGGGGTGTAAACACAACTTCTTAAAACTTCGGTATGTAAGAAATTACTAGTTAAAAGCATTACAATTGCAAGTTTATGATTTAAAAAATAAGAAAGGTTGGGCGGTTTTAGTCAATTTTTGTTACAAAAGAGCATAAAATGTTCACATTGTTATTACCTAAAGCCAAATTTTAAGACAGATCATGATAATCATTTTTAACTTTCTAATGTGTTTGTACATTGGGTGATGAAATTGGCATGGGTCTTGGGTGTATAACTCCTATTACACTATTTTCAGTTGCTATGGAATGGCATATTTAGCACAATTGATAAGTTAAATCTTAAAGTTAAATATCTTTTTTCAGAACATGAAACATGCTTTTTTTTCCTCATTACATTATCAATAGAGATCTTGATTTAGCTTTCAAAAAATGAAATAAAGTGATTTATCTTTATTGTACTAGTTGTTTACGATAAACTTTTAGGGCTTGTAATTTCACTTTGTTAAACTAACCAATCTCTAAAGAACCGCAAAATTCTGATCCCATTAGGTGAATTTGGTTGTATAGATCACACAACACCATTTGTATTGATCACACAATGCCATTTCGCTTGGTTAAAGACCATGGAATCTACTCTCCTCACTAATGCTTCCAGTGAACTTGTTAGCATCCAAAACATCTTCACCAACTTTTGTCATCTTTTCCTCAATTTGTGCTACATCAATATCTCGTCTTATACAATCATCTTGTATCCTACCCTTTTTGCATGATCACACATTCATTTATGCTACTCCTACCTTTTTCCTACCTAACTCAAGCCTGCAAAATTGTCTTGTAAGGTGAGAGTTATGAGATCTCTAACACACTCCCCTCCAGTCAAAATGAGGTCTCTAACACACTCCTATATCTAGTGTGTGAGACTAGATATTTGTGAGTAGTCTGATAGCTAGTGACACGATAGGTTCATCAAATCTTGCTAGGATAGGTTTTGCTACCATATTAGGAAGTGAGTTTAAGCCTAACTCATCCTCACAACACCAACTTGTAAGGTGAGGATTGTCTCAACTTATACACTTTAAATTGGCTTTATCTCTGGTCTATGTGGGATCTCCAACAGATCTTGGAAAATTCCTAGTCTTGCCTCCTAGAGTTCTCAAACTAGTCGTTACCACATCATACATGAACACCTTTCTTTTCTGTAGTTTTTCGTAACACTTCTTTTGGCACTCAATCATAACCTTTTTCCAAGTCAATAAAAAACATAAGTCTCTCGTTTTGCTTTTATAAATTCCCATAAACTCCTGTAAAAGATGATTCACTTTTTGCAGTAGACCTTCCTGACATTAAACCAAATTGATTCTCTGCAATACCTATCTTTTCTTGTAATCTATGCTTAATTACTTGTTCTCATAATTACATAGTATGACAGATAAGTTTTGTATTACGTAAGTTAACACAATTATGAATATCTTCCTTGTCCTTAAGACTTATATATATCAAAATGTTCTTCCTCTGCTTATTTGGTATCTCATACCCAAAACCTCTTGATAAGCATGGCCACAATTAGTTGTTGTGCGGTGGATTAACTTCATATGCCAACCAAAAAAAGAAAAAAACTTCATATATTAATAGGGTTTTCAAATAAAATGCAATTACCATTGAACTGACCAATAGTATATATGAATTGATGTATGTTCCAAAGCTTTAAATAATATTATTCCTGGTAAATGTGCATCAGGCTTATTTCTGGTAAATCTTTATTCCTAAAAAGCTTTACCAATACTCATACATAGTGTTAGCATGTTCATGTTTGAAAAATGAGGATCTTCCTTCTATAGCATCTTAAGAAGGTTTCAATTGATTTTTAGAAATGTAATCTATTGTAGAGGCTGCTCTTTTTTTTTGTGTTTTGTGCTTCCACTGCCTGGTAGTATCCTTGGTATTTATTGCAATGAGTTTTGTAGGACTCTCAATTGAAATCTGGGGAGAGGCAGGACTCTTTTGAAGGTATGACAAGGTTATGTTTGGAAATATTTTCTAGTTGTGTTGCTTTGTGTATATTAATAGCGTATCCATGTTACGGCTGAAATAAATGTTTTGCTATATTACAGATGAACCATCTCAAAATGGAAGTTCGGTACATGCTCCTCAAAATGGGGTACAAAGTAGACCTCAGACACTTGTTAACCAAACTATGCCTACCATACCTATATCTACTGCAAGTGCTCCTGGAGCAGTTCCTGGTCCCACTACTAATTTAAATATAGGAATGGATTACTGGGGTACGCCGACTTCATCCACCATTCCTGCACTGCATGGAAAGGTTTCTTCTACTGCAGTAGCTGGAGGAATGATTACTGCTGGGTCAAGAGATGGTGTTCAGTCACAAATTTGGCTGCAGGTTGTTGCATTATTGGGTATTACTTCACTGAACTTTTGTTTTAATCTTCATCCTTTTTGGTTAACTTTTAGGACGAAAGAGAGCTTAAAAGACAAAGGCGGAAGCAGTCTAATAGGGAATCTGCACGCAGATCCAGGTTACGGAAGCAGGTGAGTGAGAGTATAACTTTTTTCATTTTTCAGGTTGCAGGTCATAATTGTTAAATTTAAAACCCTTTTGTGTGTACTGTTCTCAGGCCGAATGCGATGAACTAGCTCAGCGTGCTGACGCTTTGAAAGAAGAAAATGCCACTCTCCGAGCAGAAGTAAGCAGGATCAGGAGTGAGTACGAGCAGCTAATTTCTGAGAATGCTTCCCTCAAGGTGATTTTTAAATCTTAAAATGCTTTGCTACCTGTTTTTTTTTTGTCTATTATTCTAATTGGCAAGCACTGTTGCCCATACCAAGTTATACCTATTGATGACACTCATATTGAACCCATATTTGAGAGAAGGAAAAGGCCTAAATGATTATATGACCATTCTAATTTTCAATTTCACTCTTGCGACCGTACAAAATTTATGCGGACTGAGTATGCTATCTGATATATATGATATAATGGTGCTGCAGGAGAGACTTGGGGAGATACCCGGTGTTGCTACGCCTGGGAACGAGGATGTTAGGTCTGGCCAGAATGATCAGCATGTTAGTAATGAAACTCTACAAAGTCGTCAGAAAGAGGCTGTGCAGGGTGTTCATTAGGATCTTGCTCCCTGCTGCGTGTTGCTTTTTTAGGAAGATAACCTAACCAAGTAGCAACAGCACGTTCTTGTTTTTGGATAGCTTTCGGTTCAAATTGTATTGAAGGCGATCATATGTAGTAGTAGAATCTATTTATGTCATATGATATGATCCCTCATTCCTAATTTGTCACGTTTTTGATGGCCAAAAACTTGTATTGTAGGTAGGGTTTCAATACTTCTTGGTCATACCTTCTCTGCTACTTCAAAAGTTAGTGTTAGCAGTAAGAAGCATGATTAGTGAAACTAATTATTGTTCATTACGTGGATTGCGGTGCTTCTGAGCAAATAATTAATCAGGAATATATGTTAAGGAAATGGATGCAAGTTCAGCCATAAGAAAGTCTTAAGCTTGAGTATAGCTTTGTCACCATCATGGATTTTTATATGAATTATATTGCATTAGAATTGTGAATGCATAATCTCCTGTTTGATAAGTTAGGAGGTTAGTCTGTCCAACGGTGATTGTTCATTCTAAATCGTTTTACATTTATTTTCAATTGTGAATTGAGTCTATTAGAAACAAAAAAGTCATGAGAAAAAATAAATTAAAATATTATATATAAAAATGAAATTAAATGGTTCAAGTGTTTAACTTAAAAAAACAAAACATGAATTCTTATTTTCAAATCCTATATCCTGATTTTATACCTTCATGGATAATTTTTGAGATAGATATTAGTTCGTTTATTTTTTATCTTCAATATGATAATTTTTTACCTCATTCTTATCATCTCGTTTTATTTCTCAATCCATCTCTACAGTTTCATTTTTATATGTTATTCTAGTAAATTTTTCCTTTTCATCAGTTAAATTTCTTAAATATATTAAAGAAATAAAAAAACACTTTATGAGCATGATAATATTTATGATTAACTTAATTATACAAGTTTGAAAGTTTGAACAAATACTTATCTTCATTTTCTTGCTTGGATTAGCTCTTGAATAGTAAAAGATTTCTGAGTATTCATCATGAAACATCATTTAATAATTTTTAATAATTTATCCATCATCTCATTTGATATTAAATAAAAAAAATAAGATTATAAATAATTCATTTCTCAAAATTTCGTATCATCTCAAGATACATAACAAAGACAAAATATTTAATCTTTATTGCTTTAAGCAATTTCTTATTTTAGTATGTATTTGATTAAATAAACTTCATTTTCTATCGTATTTCTTAGAATACCATTGCTTACAAAATAATGAAAATTAATTAAAAAATTTACAATATTGTTTCTTATCCTTAATTACTATTTCATGTTCTTCATAAAATCTTTGAGCTAACTCTTCTATCTATAATATTTTTTTTAATAATCACATGTAAATCATATAAACTAATTTTAAAAATCGAGTATTATAGGTGCGTACTTAAGATTAAGATAGTAAGAAATATATAAAGAGATCTATGTAAAATTCTAATACATATTAATAATTATATTCCATATATTTTTATATCACCGAGTCTAGATTCTTAAAATATGTAACTATTAACTTTATTCATAACTCTGTAGACATATGACATAATAAATTTTTAATCTCTATCCATAAGTCTTAATACCTTTACAACTAGAGTTATATACTTAAAGCAATATTGGATGAATTTCCAAAATTTATCATTGTATAAAACAAAGTTCATCACTTATTTACTTATATTTTTACTAGCATGATTTTTAATTGTTTATTTTTCTAAACATATGTGGATTCAAGAGCATTTTTTTTGTGATATACATTTTAGGTCATGTATGCCTATATAAAAGTTGTGACTTTTTTAGCATTTGTTATGATATTATAAAAGTTGACCAATGTCTTTGATAATTAAATTAAGATAATAAGTTGTACAAGAAGAACAAAACAATTTTTTTTTCATCTCTAACATCTTTTCTACTTTCACAAAATTATTAACACTAACTTCCTCTATCATGAAATTTAATTGTTCATTTGTTAACATACTTAATCACTTTACTAGTATCAATAATACTTGAACTATTAACCAAAAAAATTGTAGGCGATCTTCCATTTTAGTTTGTCAAATCATCACACGTAAAATTTCATTTTTTCAATTCAATTTTATATTTCTTCAAACTTGCTTGGATATATTCCAAGTTCTTTTCCAGGTAAGATACTTTATCTAACTTTAAGATAAGTAAGGTACTTTAAACCTCTTCCATATTGAGTAAAAAATTCAACATTTAGATAAATAAGGAGACAAATTAAATAGTAATATATTCTCATAAATACATTTGCAGTTCATAATCACCAACTCTTCATCTTTCAACATTCCATTCATAATTTTTCTTTTTATAACTCCTTGTTTCTATTTCTTGACAAACAACTATTGAAAATTCATTTCCATAAACATGGTTTGTTCCTTTATTTTTATTTTTTATTTTTATCTTCTCACAACTTTAAAACATCTCTTTAATATCATCTCGATGAGATATACAAAATGATATTTCATTCTTGCAACGTAGAATATTAAATATGCAAACAATATTTAAAAGGGAATATACTCTCATAATGAAACCATTTAACGTTATATTCTTTTCATTTTGACCATCTACCAACAAATTCAAACACAAATTATTTTTTCATAAAAAAAAATCCTCAAACAACAATTCACATAAAAAATAAAATTAAAAAATCACAAACCAAAAGCAATAAAATCGTAAATATTATCATATTATATAGTAATTCAAACAATAACCAGACTTCTTCACACAAATAAAATAAAAGAAATCCTTAAACATCATCTACTTTTGTATAGAAAATAGAAATAAAATAAAAATTAACTAAATGATAGTAATAATGGAATCTATAACATTAATGAAGGAGATTCTCCCATACCATTTAATCCTTTAGGTAACTGTTATTTTAAATTTAAATAACAACCCAACCCACAATAAGAAAATCCACCTATATCATATAAAAAACTACCTACAATAAAATTGTAAAAAC
>Ga0123340_1006974_pt1 | contig 10781 bp, 8 predicted proteins | sample SirMexnodulemix_FD_89961 | JGI IMG/M metagenome (GOLD analysis project Ga0123340, IMG submission 89961) | Root nodule microbial communities of legume samples collected from Mexico - Siratro Mexico nodule mix | ecosystem: Host-associated > Plants > Roots > Nodule | place: Mexico: Nepantla... | reverse complement strand
TATATATATATATATATATATATATATTAAAAAATTGTTTAGGACATTTTAAAATTATTACAAGTGAATTGCATTGAAAAGACAGAATGGTGTATAAAAAGTTGTACTGTAATCTCGTGTATGGTGAAATAAAATTTTAATTTCTAATTTTTTGATGTTAAATGACTTTAAACCATATTTTCATTCATTTGTTGTGCACATTCCATCAGAACAACACTACCCTCATTAATTCCACTAAAAAGACATCAACCTGATCTATACTTTGACCATGTTTAACACTTTTTTGCATCCGCAGAAGAAAAATTATTAACAATCTATTTGGTGTGGATGTTGCCAGAGTATCTTCAATTTACTTCTGAAGTACACACTCATTTTTTTTTTTAATCGACAACAATTTAATGATGATTTAAGTCTTCATGTGTGAGTTAGCCTAAATTTATTTTTTAAAAGAATCAAAATTTAATTTAATTCTTATATGTGTGAAAAATTAATTGTTTATAATATTATAGTTCAACAACAAAATACTCTTTGATATATTGTCAAATTACTTCTTAAAATTAATTTTAATGAGGGTGTATACAAGTTGAATTAGGTGAAGTTTGAATAGAGTTATCTCCAATTCAATAAAATAAATTAAATTTGAATTAGGTTAATGTTGTATTTGTTTTCATTAGATTCAATTTATCTTTAATTGTATTATATTAAGTCAATTAGGTCATACATTTTGTTGAAAATTAATTTAAAACACATTTCATCATTTTTAAAATAAATATATTATTTAATATTTAAATATTTTTAAAATATATATTTAGTAAATAAAAGCATAGCGTAAACTGAATAATAATTATGTTATTATTATTATTATTATTATTATTATTGAATAATTTGGTTATTTTAAGTCTTGAGTTTAACATAAAATCTCTCTCTGTCCAACCTATAGGAAATTATAATAAATTAAATAAAAGATTCGGTTAAATTAAATTGAGATAGAGGTCTCACTTATAAATAAAATTTAACTCAATTTGTTTTAATTAAATTCGATAACATTAGGTTATCAAATTATTCAGAATAGGTTAAATTATATTGTCGGGTTTAATAACAAAGTAACCTAAAATAAATAAGCATATATGATGGAAAAAAATTACATATTAAGAATTGAAATAAATAATCGAGTATTTTAAGAAACAACTAAGAAGTTAATTCTCTAACCTAACTTATAAATGGGATGACAAAGACGTGATGGTGGTTAAGGAGGGACTAATGTCCCAAAATAAAAGGACACCGACGAATTCTATTCTTAAGGAGGGGGCTAATGTCCCACAATAAGGACACCGACTAATTCTACTCTTAAGGAGAGTTAAGACTCAAGAACCATTATTAAATACAAACATGTTCGTAGTTCCATACATATACTATAAAAGATGTTAAGGTCCACCACATCACATGAAAATGCATGTCTTAAGAGATTAATTAGGGTTAAATTCCAAGTTGCCATATCCCAAGACTCCATTGCCCAAGCCCAACTTCATGTATGCGGTTTTATAAGACAAATTCTTCCTCCACCCCCATACCCTCTTCCTGCACCCCATATAATTTTTTTATTCCATAACTACCCTTCATAAAATTACATAAATACCCCTATCTTAATAAAATTCCCACCCTTCCCAACAGGATGACCAGGCCATCCGGTTTAATTTTTTGAAAATAAGAACCGGACGCACCCCCATCCGGTTCACAATTTCAAAAAAAAAAAATACAAACAATTCGTCCGGTTAAGAGAACCTTCGTCCGGTTTAGATAAGCCATTCGCGACTTCTGTTCCTTCGTTATTCAAAATCTTTCAATTAATCCTTCATAGAAGCATTAGGTAACCAATTTGTGATGTTTATTAGCAATTAGTAAGTGATATTGATGATTAAAGTAGTTGATTCGGGATTTGGGGGCTATCGACGACGAATTTGAAGATTTTCCGATATGCTGGGTTGAGAACCGGATGGAGTCATCTGGTTTGTATTTTTTTTTTAAATGAGAACCAGATGCACCCCCATTCGGTTCACAATTTCAAAAAACGAAGGAGAGGGTATTTATGTAATTTCATAAAGGGCAGTCATGGAATAAAAAGATTATATGGGGGTGCAGGAAGAGGGTATGGAGGTGGAGGAAGAATTTGTCGTTTTATAAATGGGTCGGCCCATTTGATCCAGGCCCATTTGGAACCAGCCTGCTACAGTATGGGTCAAATCTATTCGAGATGACAAATTGTTCAAAAAATAGCTAGCATTATATTTAAATTAACTTTCATTTAAAATTTAAATTTTATTAAAATAAAATAAATACTCATTTTTTAAAATAAATGAATTTTGGGGTATAAAAACGCATTAACAAGCATTTGACGTATTTTTTGGGTAGTACGGTTACATTGTATTTTGATAAACGTGATGCAAATTGAAGTTTTACAAAATGACTAGAATTTAGGATTCATCGGAAAAAATATATAATCTTAATGTGAATAATATAAAGCAAACAATTTATCTAACCAATTATGTGAACCAATTTGTAATCAGTTTCTTCACAAAAAAAATTGTAATTATTTTGTTCACTTTTATTACCAGTATATGTTAAATTCTATCGCATAAAAAACTAGTGGAGAGTACTGAATAAGTTCATCTTACATAATACTTAGGTTTGATGAAAATTTGCTTCCTGTAGTACTATTGGATGGTAAAAAAAAATGTATTTACAATAGATAGAAAATAAATATTTTTAATGAATATAACACACAATAAGTAAGAGTACTTTTTAAGTTAGTTTATTAACGGGTGTGGTTATTATCATATTTAAAACTGTAGTACATGTTACTTATTAAAATTAGAATATTAAATTATTTTACTTTTAAATGAGCTTCTAAAATCTAATTTTTTAACATTTAATCCCAATTTTAGTAATAATATTGATATTTTACAAAATATATATTTTAGTTTTTGGATTTTTATTATCTAAAAATTTGTTCTGGAATTTTATTTTATCATTGCTAATAAATGTAACGATAATTTGTTAAACGTCAAAGATAAAATATGTAAAATTAAATCAAAAGATAAAATATAAGAAATATTATAAAAGTGGCTAATATAAGAAAACTCATTAATATTTTTTTTTTACTTAAAACAAAATTATCTTAATATAAATTTTTTTGTACAAACTCTATCATATTGTTTTCAAAATTCTAACTTTTAACTTAAGCATGAAATAATTTTATTTTATATAAATTTCTATTTAATTTTTCGGTTATTAATTGTCTCTCTTAAGAGTATTGAGGGAGAAAATTATTAAATCATAATTATGTGAACTTGTTTTATTACATTGGTAAAAAGAAAGTGATATGAAGAGAAACAAGAGAGAAAATATTTACAATTACCCATATATAAAGGTAGAAACGAAAATGCAGTGAAAGTAAAGAGAAGTAGCAGTGTGTTTGGTAGGCCTAGGAAGTAGCAGAAAATGGCTGTGATCCCTTGTCACTGTTACAGTACTGTCGCATCAGACAAACCCTACCTTTCCGGTCACAATCTCCGCCGTCGCGCTCCTTTCCCCGCCGCCTCCGTTTCATTCCGCCGCCGAATATCGTGCGTCGCCTCTCCCGCCGTCACTCGTAAGTCAATTCTACCCTTCCTTTTCCATTTCCGATTCTCATCGCTTTCACATTCTCACTCAATCCTCACTTTTAAACCTCCACGTCATCTAATTCTCATTTCACATTCAATTTGCATCGAATTAGGGTTTAAGAATGTTGATGTGTTGCAGGTTATTTATAAGAACATGTTGATGGTTGACACTGATTTTCAACTCCTGTTTGTGGTTTTGAGAAGTGGCTAGCTGATTATTGACTTCTCACTGCGATTCTTCTGTTTTGCAGAGAAAGTTGCGCAGAAAGATTTTCTTCACATAGATGATTTTGATAAGGACACTATTTTGAAGATGTTGGATCGGGCCATTGAGGTGAAGACGTTGCTGAAGTCAGGGGACAGGTCATTTCGACCTTTTGAGGGGAAGACCATGTCGATGATATTTACAAAGCCGTCCATGAGAACGAGGGTTTCGTTCGAGACTGGCTTTTCACTGTTAGGCGGGCATGCCATATACTTAGGACCCAATGATATCCAAATGGGCAAGCGAGAGGAGACTCGTGACATTGCTCGTGTTCTGTGTCGCTATAATGACATCATTATGGCTCGTGTTTTTGCTCATCAGGTATGCTTGTGACGTGTAACAAGGGAGTTACTTATGTTTCATTTTGTTATTGTGCTGCGATTACTCCTTGTTGTGGCTAGTTTTTCCTATTTTCTGAATTCACAAATTAAATATTCAACTTGACTGGGACCTGCACGAAGTGGTAGAATGAAGGTGATCGGTCTTTCTTAGGGATAGGGCGTGTGTGTTCGCAATGTTCCTCTGATTTCAAAACCAACATTGACGAAGTCAATAAACTTAATTTGGATGAATTATGTTAATTCCAATTCATAAACAGGTGGGAAAGAAAAAGGAGAAGCTATACCGTGTACTAAGATGCTGTTAGATGCATTAATAGAGCAGTCTATACTGACTTTTGGGATAGAGTAATTCATCCGGTGGTTTTATGATGTTATTAATCCTCGAGCTCCACTGGTATTTGTTGTAATGCATAAAATTTCAAAGAAAAAGTATGATTGTAAATCCCTGTCAGGATCATTGTCATTGCTTGTGGTAGACAAGAATTCATAATAAATGTTGCCGCCAGTTCAATAACTCGAACGAAGAAATAAGTTATGGAAGCTATGATACTTGTTAGATGCTTTTACTTAACAATGATATCTGTCTCTACTATTTGTGCCTGTGCCATTGGTAATGTCTAGTGTTGGATTACATGGAATGCTAACAGAAGATCTTGAGAGGAATTGACAATATCTAACAGGAGTATTTTTCACTAATTTTCATGCCTCTTAAAGTTTTAGCAAGCGTATTTCACAACGAAAGAAGCTGCTAAGCAATTATGGGCATTGTGATGTTGTTGGGTTAGGAATAAATTTTATCTGCGACGGCGATTGTGATCAATCATTTTGAGAAAAAACTCGGCACTTTTGGTTTACCCTTTCTGTTTTTGTAAAAACAATTGTAGGACATACTTGATCTTGCAAAATATGCAACTGTGCCAGTCGTCAATGGGTTGACGGACTACAACCATCCCTGCCAGATAATGGCTGATGCCCTTACTATGATTGAGCACATTGGTCGGTTTGAAGGAACCAAGGTCAGGTTATGTTACTTGTTCTTGAAGAATTTGCTTCTTCCTAATTCTTGGTGGCATTGGCAAGGGAATAGTTGTCTGACCATATTCTGCAATACACATGTCAGGTTGTCTACGTTGGAGATGGAAATAATATTGTTCACTCGTGGTTGTTGATGGCATCTGTGATTCCGTTTCACTTTGTTTGTGCTTGTCCGAAAGGATTTGAACCTGATGCAAAAACAGTTGAGAAGGCAAGGAAAGCTGGAATAAGCAAGATTGAGATAACTAATGACCCCAAAGAAGCTGTTAAAGGAGCTGATGTTGTGTATTCAGATGTCTGGGCCAGCATGGGGCAAAAGGAAGAAGCTGAATACCGGCGCCAGGTGTTTAAAGAATTTCAGGTACTTTACACGGTATTTCCTACATTATTTTCTGTCAGCCACCTAATCATAGGTTCGGTTAAAAATAAATATTTTATTATTTGACAACGACTATGTTATGTTGGAATGTTGTCAGAGTTGGACTTAGACCAGCTGGTCAGACTGGAAACTGGACCAAATAGCTCATTATAATTTGTGTAAACCCTTCTAAAGAACCTGTGTAAATCTCTGGTTAAACCTGTTCATAATTGGGTAAACCCGCGCATAACTGGTTTCACTTTGATTTGTAGGAAAAATCAATATTACAATGATCGACAGTTTTATTAATTATATTTATTTTGTTTCTAATTTTTATTTATTTTCAATGTTGTTTGATATTTACATTAAAAATATAATAATGTTTAATTACTACCAGTTCAAATTTATAGTTAAAGCGTCGAATCTTGAATTACTCCCTTCACCGGTTGAATTTTAAAACTGATATATAAAATGTGCTGTATTGTTTTGGGCTTTACTTTGATTTTGTCACTGTTGACATGAGATGGCAATTTCGTTTTGCAGGTAAACAAAGATCTGATGGAAAGGGCTGGTTCAAAGGCATTTTTTATGCATTGCTTACCAGCGGAAAGAGGGGTAGAGGTGACCGACGAAGTTATTGAAGCTCCAAATTCAATAGTCTTCCCGCAAGCTGAGAACCGGATGCATGCACAGAATGCCATAATGCTTCATGTACTTGGCAAGTAGAAATATTAGCTAGCGTACACTTGCTGCAACAGTTAGTTTTGGCTTTCTGCAGGATCTTCGGTCTATTATTAACTTTGGAATTTTGAGTTGCGTCGGTCATATAAAAATGGTAGCAGTATTGAGTTTCCGTTTTCTCTTATGCTATATCACGAAGTCTCGTTCTTTTTTTTGAGATTTAATTCCTTTGAAGTAAAAAGAGTGCACTAGGTGTCGGATAAAATACAATTTTAGTTATCGATTACAAATTTAACATTGAAACTTCATTCTATATTACAAATTAAAATATATAAATTGAATATTTAAATTCTTTCTTTACAGCCATATTCAGATTTTTACTCATTTTTTAATTAAATATTTCAATGTTTTCTCTTTTAATCCTTTCCATTTTATACGCTGCTTTTGTATTTAATAAAAACATCTTTCTCATTCATTTTTTTTTCTTTTATCTTTATTCATATGAACGATTTTTTTTTTTACTTTTGATCGCATTGTTTTTATTTATGAAAAGAAATTGTTACTAGTTAGAAACGATAAAAGTGATTTTAAATTATATTCAAATATCACCCTAATTACCATTTTATGTTTTTATTTCATAAATTTATTATATGTTAAACTGAACTATGTTAAAAAGTCGATTTTTTCCAATTTTATTTATTATTCAGTTTAAATTAGATTCAATAAAATAACCTGGGGATTTTAAATTCCGTGGAGAGAAACTCGTATATCAACCCTTCACACAAACAGTGTGCCCTGCTATTGGCTGCACAAAAGCCACAAAGTAAAATTTAAATGAACTATAACAACGGTTGAGAAACAGAATAAAGTTGTAGACCATCTCAATCGACAGTTGAAATTTGTAGTAAGAACACAGAAAGTAAATTAACCATGTCTTAGGTGTTAATATTAAAAAGTAGTTGAGACAGTTTCATAAGTGTCCCCAAGCTCAAGTACATTGAAGACTCAAACCGGATTGAATTCTCCTGAAAAATATATAGCGAATTTTCCTGAAAAATATATAGCTTCCATAACTTGCGTGGCTGTCATTTGAATTGTCAGTAAATGAATAATAAAAGACAATAAAAAGAAGCAAAAGGAAAAAATGGGTAAATATAACCAAGAAGGCGACATGAATAAAGGGGGCAAAATTAGCCACTACATTCATTTGCATACATCTGTAGGCGTGGGAAGACCCTTCATCTGCATTTGCTTGTACATCCATTGCCAATTCTCCAATGTCACTTCACCACCAAGAGACCGGATAACAGATCCACCACTGCATGCACCTACTTTGCAGCATCCTTCTAGTGACAGACCCTTGATCACTCCATACAAAAATCCACTTGCAAAAAGGTCCCCTGCTCCTGTAGCATCGGTTGCCTTTGTTTCCCCAATGGCAGGGACTCGTATCATCTGTCATATAAAAAGCTTAGTTTATGTAGTTACTAATTCTCTTTAATTTTTCAACACCTATTCTAGAACCCTAGCAGACACAAAGACCAAACAACAAGAAAGCAAAAAGTACTGAACTTGTCCCTTAATGATTTTGGACCACAATTTGGTTAATGCTCCTACTGTTTGTAAACCTCTATACCTCCCATCCTCTGTTGGGCAGAATGCAAATTTTGAGTACATTAGACAATTATGGGTAAAAACCATTTAAGACTAACAGCAAAGCTTCACTTATCTGAAAAACTTTATTTTTGTCAAGGGAGGCAACTCCTTCGCAACAAATTCGTACAAAGTAATGAACTTCGCAAATGTCTAGCTAATCATGGCGTCTTCAGGCAAATAACAAAAGGTTCATGTTGGGAAAGGAGCCTGGCAGAAAATATCACACAGAATGACAGGAAAAAGAAAATTAGCACACCTCCTTTCCATGTTTAGCAATGCACCCATTAGAGCCCAATGTCACCACAGCCCATTGGCAGTATTTGGAAAGAAATTCGACAGCAGCTATGGAATCAGCATTCTGTTCACCCCTATAATCCATGGTAAAGTAAATTGATATCACTTATTTACAAGACAAAATTACATGATACATAATTAATGAAAATAACTTCTTCAATAACTAAGAAACTGAAGATAAATTCTATTTTCAATAATGCTGGGTGAAATGCAAATGACAGTCACCTTAAAAGTTCAGCTGCTTCATCCTCATTGGCAAAGCAAAGGTCTATGTTGCCAGATTCCAGTAGCTTTAGAAGCGGTAGTTTAAAGTTCCTGACCATCTTCTCAAAAGAAAGAGGTCATGAGTGAGAAATATAATATTTAAATAAACTATGCTGAAGACTTTTAAAAATTAAGCTTTCGTATTCCTATTTATAATGGTAGTATTTGAGATTATGCATAAAAGAATACAAAGCCCTATACTATAGCAAAAAACAAAAAGAAATCAATTATGTTTAGTAATTATTTCTGTGGACTAGCCGACTAAGAATTAGGACTCAGCAACCCTTTATGAAAACTCAGTTTTATCAAAACATCCTTTTTGAGTTGATATGTTGGAAATGAAAACTCTAATCACAAACTTCCCAATCTCAAGCAAGAAAATTTATTAAATACCTCAAAACTGGCCAAATCCAAGGAAATAAGAAGGCCTTCCTGTTTGGCTAAATGAGTCGCTGCTTGAATAACTTCCAGGTTGAATATTGCATATCTCAACACCAACCACTGAAACGTAAATAAATCAACAACCAAGTCAACAGAGAACCTTTAGGTGATACATTATTAGTGCTAGACGTGGTATAATGGACAGAGGAGCAAGCTTTCAGCAAGTCAAAAGAAATCGGAATAAACATGAAAAAGTGATTCGGCCCCTAAAATTTAATATAAAATAAATCCCAGCCAACACATGACAATTAGAAAATCAAAATTAATACAATATAAAAATATACAGAATAGGGTACCAAAAAACAAGTCCAAAGAAATCAACCTTGGATCCCTTGAAATCCTCTTTCGTCAATTCTTGAGCCTTGCAAGAAAGGGAAAAGAGAGCAATATATCAGTCAAAAAACCTTCACAAAAGACACCCTAACCTGCCCTCCAAGAATCCAGATAGTGTGTGTGAATTACCTGAACTTTGACAGCATTTGAGAGACAAGGTCGCATTGTACGGTTGCCCAAGTCATCAACCAAGCAAACGCACTAGTACAAAAAGAAATAAAAAAATATTGTTATGCTTTATGGTAGAATAAACTACACCAGCACTCTTGAGGTTACCTTAAAATCCTCTGATACCCTTTCTTTTTTACTCCTGTACTAATACTAGTACTATACAAGTTTCATTAATTGTTTGAATACATTCTTTTGAAACATATTCTTTAACAAAGTACAGCATTATGCAGAATTACAGATACAAAACTTAGATATTTTCAAGTGTTGAAGGGAAGTTTGTACGTATGAGGAGAGAAAATTTGAAACCTGTGCCGTGTGTCCTTTCTTCTTGCGGAGTCGTGAGAGGTCGACGCCATTGAAGGTCATGTTGTTAACAAAAAGCTGGCCTTGTTCGTCATCCCCGTAGGCTCCAATGATTCCGCTTGAAATTCCAAAACCGCTACTAAGTCCGCGAATTGTGTTGGCAACGCTGCCGCCGGCGAGAGTTTTCATGGGAGAATGAGCATCACGGCAGTTAGCTTTAACCTCACGCAGTATGTCATCAAGTTCTTCAATTCCAACCTAAAATAAACATGGATAGAGAATTAATTCAGTTAGTTAACCGCATTCATGAAGAGAATTGAGTTGGGTTAGAAAGAGAACGAACGGGAACGGAGCCGCCGCGCTCGCCGGGAACTTGACGGAGAAGCGACCAATCGACGGTGGCGACATTGTCGACGAGGGCGGAGGGCTGGAGGCCGAGAGCGAAGGGGGCGTGGCGGGAGTTATGGTTTTGGGTTTGGGATTGGGAAAAGGGCTCGGCACCCATTGGTTACTAGGTATGAAGTGTTAATAATTGTAGATTGTGCGTATGGGAGCAAGGGTCGTTTGTGTGTATGTGGATCTATGTTTGTTAATGTGCATGAACACGCCCCGAGATTTGTGTCATTGGGCTCCCTCTCTCTAAACCCTCCTCTTTTATTAAATATTTTAATTACTATTAATTTTTAATTCTCAGACAATTTAAATCTACTATAAAATATTATTCAGTCTTCCTTTAGTTTCCACAGTTTTATTTCATCTTAAATTCTTGACCTTAGTTACTCTTTTTAAATCCTTATTTTTTGTACCCTATTTAATTTAGTAGAAACAATATATGAGATATTGATTGAAAATGTTATATTGTTTTTAAGAGCTTAATTCAATTACGTAATATTTGTAATGTTTTTATAAATAAAATAATCACATGCAATTTTTTTGGCTTTTAATATAGTTTGAACAGTGATTTTTATGTTTTTTAT
>Ga0123340_1006973_pt1 | contig 10782 bp, 9 predicted proteins | sample SirMexnodulemix_FD_89961 | JGI IMG/M metagenome (GOLD analysis project Ga0123340, IMG submission 89961) | Root nodule microbial communities of legume samples collected from Mexico - Siratro Mexico nodule mix | ecosystem: Host-associated > Plants > Roots > Nodule | place: Mexico: Nepantla... | reverse complement strand
ATATATATATATATATACACGACTGAATTTTTTTATCGAATATATAAATAATTTTTTATAAATTATTATTGATATTAATATTTAAAAATTATAGTAATGAATAATTTGTCATTAATAATAAATGACTATTTTATAATCTACTAAGACGATAGAACATATTATATAAAATAAATAACTATTTTGTAAATTAATCTTGTATTAAATCTTGACTGAAAGTCATAGCACTTGTCATTTGTAAATTAATTTATTAAATCAATTTAAATGTGATTAAAAAAAATATAGCACGATGAATTTGGAGTACAATTTAAGAAAATAATACTTAAAATGTAACCAATTTAAAATTATGAAAAAAAAAATATTTTAATTATTTACGTATAGTTATCTGATCTATATTTATAATTTTTATATATAAAATGAGAACTATTACCATTAAACATATGACCTATACACACACAGAATGAAAAAAACAAGGAAAAGTAGAATATAAGTCTTCTAGCCTTTCGGTCCAAATCTACTCATTCAACCTAAAAATCTCTACACTTCATTTATTCTTTATCAGAGTAGAAGTCTCAAGCAAATATTTGAAAGTGCTGCATGTTCCTTCGGAAGAGCAATGTGTAATTTGATAGTTAGGAATTAATCAACTGAATAGAAAATTTCACATTAATTAAGGATGAATAAGCTAAATAATATATAATTAGGAAGACTTGTAGACTTATTATGATTTTATATTGAAAATGATATATTAATCTTTTATATGAATTTATTCAAAATTTATTAGTTTCGATCATCATTGATGTCTTTCCTTACAAAAACTTAACAATAACATTAAAACCAGGTTGATCCTAACGATCTTAAAAAAAAAAAAGAATGTGTCCAGTTGTAAATCACTATTTAAATAGTCAGGTTCATCTTATAGTAATCTTTAAAAAAAAAAAAAACTGTGTCCCATTATAAATGGTGACTAAAATAATGATGGTTGGCCTTGAAGAAGCAAACATGAATAAATAATATTGTGGTTTGAGATCTGACTTCCCTTTACCAACCACTATGGAAGGGTGTTATCATATTCATGTGTTTCGTCTAACCCAACAGTGTCATACACTACATTGCTTTGTTCTAACTCAATCAATTTTTGTTATTGAAATTATGTCAGAGTTAACTGCAATTAGGTTTTCTTATTATAACGTCTCTTCTTTGCATACGAGTTACGATTTTTAATTCTATAAACAGAATGTGTTTCGACATCAATTATAGTTTTTGTATATATTTCCATGCATATCTATAAAACACCATACTTTAAAATTTACATTTGCATGTATTTTGCAAATGTATGAAAATATAATACTCTAAAAAATTATAGTTTTTATCTATCTATCTATCTATATATAGTTTCATAATAGTAAAAAACGTAAGAAGTGAAAAATTTTTGTCATTATATGAGGAGTAATAATTATAAATTTAGAGTTACCTTTTGTAATTTTTAGAAAACTATTTTAGCAAGCTATACACCTTCAATATATATATATATAAATCTATATATTTTTAGAAGATTAAAGGTGTGACTTGCTAGAACATTTATTCTGAAATCTAAGTAAAGTTAACAGTTTCTCATGCCTACTTAATTTTTGGAAGGAATATTTTAACAAATAATTATTTTGGTGTATTTTAAGAAAATGAAGGGAGAGAAAGAGAGAGAGAGAGAGAGAAACAACTTATAATGGTAACTGTTACATTAAAAATTAAATTTTATGTAAAATTATTAATGGTATGAGAATATTAAAACTGCATATAAGTTAGTATTTCCTCATCACAATATTCAAATTTATTTTTTTCAGAAGACACAATATTTTTTAAGTATAAAAATTAGGAGCCTATATATTGAATTCGTTATGCGTTATTGATAATTGATTACATTAAAATTGACTTTTGGAGCACATATCAAGTTCAAAATTTGTTAGTTAGAATGGCTGAGAATGTTAAGAACTAAATTTGTGAACTAAATGATCGTAAAGATCACTCTGACTTACAAATTTACATTTCAAAGTTAGGAAAAATATTTATGATTTTAGTGTTGGTAGGGAAATTTGGAAAGAAAAACACAAAGAAATATTTATCAAATAAATAGATCATAGATGAACAATTTGATACCATGTTCAGTTTTAAGACAAAAGATTTATGTTTTTTTAGTTATAAGAAATCGAACTTATACTTAAGAAGCTAACAAAAAAAAGTTATGAATGGTTAAGGGAGATCCATGCATGGTGTGGTGGGAGCAGGAAAAGCTGTGAGGCACAAAAAGAAAGTAGTGAGGTTCCACCGACAGCATATATTCCACTTCAAAAACACACAACAATACAAAATTCACATAACAAATCATGTTTATGCTGTTGCTGTTGGGACAAGAGTCAACACAAACATGTGGCAATGCACGTTTAGATCTCATCTACTTTTTTTTTTAGAGAAAGATCTCATGCATGATTTGTCAAATTTAAGAGATATTATAATGGTAATTTTAATATTTTTTTTCAGTTAGAATTTATCAATGAGATATTGATTATGATGTTTTTAAAAACTAAAATTACATAATTATGATTGGTGAAAATTTTAATTACAATTTCATACTTACATATATGTGAAAAACTAAAATTGTAATAAAAGGTTGGAAGACCAAAGTATCATATTGATTGACTAAAGTAAGGGTGTAAGGTTTTCTACTATAAAGAAATTATAGTTTAGGGTTACAATGATATATTAGAAAAAAAAAAAGAACATGAAATATAAAATGGCCTTCTTCGTATTGAACAATGAGATTCATAATTGACTGTTAGATAGGTTAACTAGGATAGGGTAGAGTAATGTGTTGACTACACCCAATACTAAATATAAATCTACCTTTAATTTAAGCATCATGTAGAACTACATGAGTAGCTCATGTGAAGTTGTCTTCTACTTTTCAGTAAAAGTCTTTTACTTTTAATAAAATATTATATTAATCTTATGATTTTTTTATACAAGTTTCTAAAAGAATGTAGGAGGGGAAAAAGATGAATTTCTTTATATATTAAAAGTAATATACGCACAAGTTAATTTATATGATTTTTTTTTTTAATTTTGTAAATAAATTAATTTTAACTTAAGAAAAAATAGAAGGTTCGTTTTTCACTATCTTTCTATTTCAATTTTATCTATACACTTTTTTGGAAAAGTGTTTCCAATGTTCTTACATATGAAGAACCAATTCAAGTTATTTAATAGAATCAAGATGTAATTTCATTCCAAAGAATTGTTAAAAACAAAAGTTTAATACGTAAAATTGGTTATCATAGTTTCTATTTACATATCAACCAACTAAAAGTTATTTTTTTTTTTCTTGTTTCGAAGATGACTACCAACGTCAATAAATTTACTATATATTATCATTTATAATTATATAATGGTATAAAAAAAATATTAACCAGTTAAAAGATTAGTTTTACTCTCGCTTTTAAGATGACTATCAACGCCAATAAATTTACTGTGTATTGTAATTTACGATTAAATAATGGTAAAAAAAATATTATATCGTTAATACATATTTTTAAATCAGTTTTGTTGTTGTTTTAAGATAATTATTGTCAAAGTCAATAAATATACCACAAATGATAGTTTGTAGTTGAATAATGGTGCACTTTTTTTACAAAGTTAAACGCCCTATATATTTATAATATTCTTCTAATAATAATATATGCTACTATATTTTTATTATTAAGATTAAATTTCAAGCTCTTCCATTGGTACAATTTAAACGCGAACATACAATAACTGTTTAAATAAAACCATTGTTTCGAATAAAGTATTTTGGTTAAGTAGAATTAAAATTTCAAAACCAATCATTTTATAAAATTATTTTTGAAAGAATAAAGTTATTAAAATTTAAACGGAACCTAACTTTAATTTCTGCCAATATGTTTTCACTCTTCAGTGATTCTTCCTGCATTTCCATAGTTTTTTAAATTCTCATTTTAGATATGATGAAAAGGCCATAATGTTTTTCGTTTTTTAAAAGTGAAATGTTAAAACATAGGAGATTTGGAGGAAGTGGGATGTGAGAGCATTATAAAGAGATTGTAGAGGTGAAAGAAGATCGTTCTAGAGGAAGGTGGGATGTGAGAGCAATATAAAGAGATTGTAGAGGTGAAAGAAGATCGTTTTAGATGTTGTTGAGGAAGAAGGTTGTTGTTGGAAAAGAAAAGAGGTTGTTTCGTTCGTCCATAGTCGACGATGCATTTTAATTTTTTTTTTAATTCGCGGGTTCTCCAACCCGCAATGTTAATATCTTTTGAAAGACACTCTGGGTTGTACAAGTAAAATTTTTTGAAAATAATTGCGGGTCAACCTACAATATAAAAATTTTCTAAAACATATGGCGGGTTGTACAACCCACAATAATGAAGGTGCAGGAAAAATGATTATGGATTATACAACCCAAAACGCTTTTCGAACAATATTAACATTACGGATTCGAGAACTCGCGAATTGAAAAGAAAAATTGTTTTTAAATTTTTTTTTATATTGCGAGTTATGAAACCCGTAATGTGTTTTGGATACTTTTTTGGGATAGTTTGTCTTAAGTGCTGAGCTTAACCATTGGGTGGAAAAAATATATTTGTACAGAGTATGTTAATGTGTTTATTATACTTTTTTGGGGCAGGAGGAGCCTGAATTCCGACCACCAATGTCAGAAGTGGTTCAAGCACTGGTGCAATTAGTGCAGCGAGCTAACATGAGCAAGCGAACATTTAGCAATAGTGATCATGGAGGATCCCAACGAAGAAACGAACATTAAGAAAATTCGGAGGTGCAGGAAAGTTCGTATGGAGGTGCAGGGTCGCCGGAGGTGGGAGGATGGAGGTGAGAGAGAGATCTACAGGGTGAAAGTATAAAGGGTAATATGGGATTTTAAAAATTAGAAAAGGGTACTTTTGTAAAATCATAGTTAGTATGGAGGTGCAGAAAGTCATCATGGAGGAAGAATCACTCTGTTATCATTTGCAAACACTTTGGATTTTACTATTCTGATCTCGGACAAATTCTTCCTCCACCCCCAATACCCTCTTCCTACACCCCCATATAATTTTTTATTCCATGACTGCCCTTCATGAAATTACATAAATACCCTTATATTTTTTGAAATTGTGAATCGGATGGGGCGTGCATCCGGTTCTCATTTTCAAAAATAATACAAACCGGACGACCTCATCCGGTTCTCAACCCAGCAGATCGGAAAATCCTCAAATTCGTCGTCGACAGGCCCCCAAATCCCAAATCAACTACTCTAATCATCAATATCACCTACTAATTGCTAATAAACATCACAAATTGGTTACCTAATGCTTCTATGAAGGATTAATTGAAAGATTTTTCGATCTACTGGTTGAGAACCGGATGAGGTCGTCCGGTTTGTATTTTTTTTGAAAATGAGAACCTGATGCACCCCCCATCCGGTTTACAGTTTTTGAAATTGTGAACCGGATGGGAGGCGCATCCGGTTCTCATTTTCAAAAAATGTAAATCGGATGACTTGGTCATCCGGTTGGAAAGGAGACGGGTTTTATTAAGATAGGGGTATTTATGTAATTTCATGAAGGGCAACTATGGAATAAAAAAATTATATGGGGTACAGGAAGAGGGTATGGGGTGGAGGAAGAATTTATCCTGATCTCGATGTTGAAATTAGGCTTTTGTTAGAGTATGCCGAAAAGGATCAGACGCATTCTTCCCGCCCCTCCTTAATATCATCAAATAAAAGAAGAAGAAAGTAGAGTACCGGAATCTGAAATTACCAAAATTACTAAAATATTCTTCTAAAAATTATATTCTACATTATATAATTTGAAATATAATTTTTTTCATATTTTGGATTACAATTCAAAATAAAAAAAATTCGTATTTCAAATTATACAATTCAAAATAAAACTGTATTTTCGATTATATATTTCAAAATATATATTTTTTGTTTCTAAATTATATAATCAAGAATATAAAAAGGTGAGAAAAGGTGTGATGAAAAGATCAAGAAAATAAGAAAGGTAAAATGGTACTTTTGTTATGCTTACAATGGTGCAGGAAGATGCAGTCCTTTCCGTTTGGTTGAGAACGGTCTAAAGTACATTTTCAAAGATTTTTCTCATCCTTGCTTTATATCAAACAAATTTATAGTCTTTTATGGTTTAATCATGTTTGTCCAAACTAGGTTAAGAATAATTTTGAAAATACCTCAAAAGTTGAGATAAATCCATCAAGGCTAGTGAACTAATCTAACGTAGGTTTTGCTAAAAAACATTTTTCGTTGGACGGCATCCAATCCCACAAGAATTAGTATCTTGGTATGAAATATTTTAACATGATAATTGGCATCTTGTGTCTTCTAAATAAGCTAACCTTTGGTATGACATAAGACAAGGGGGCTTTTAACATTTGTTGCAGCTTCTTGGTTCTTTTGTTGAAGCTACTCCTGTTCCCACGAGGAATCCTTCACTAGGCAAAGCAACTCCTCACTTTCCCTAGCTAACTCCTCTTGAGCATGTTAAGACTTTTTTTTTTTTTTTTTTTTTTTTTTCTTTTTTTTTTTTTTGAAAATCCCCCACAATCATCAACACAAAGTTTTTCAAAAGTCTAGAGGTCAATTTCACATCTTTTCTACGATATCGTGTTTGTCGTTCCTTTGATCTCTTATTCCATATTATAAATTGACACATACGTATGTACTTTACCTATCTAACTGTAGATGTGAAAATATACTAACCAAGAATGTAAAGAACCCATATACTTGAGCATTCAATTGTTTTGTCTCCTTCATTTATAATTGGTTTGGGTGTCCCTGATCGATGGTTTGCAGCCCACAATATTTTTGCTCTTTCCTTAATTAGGTTCAATTCCCTAGTTGTAAGAAAATTAAACCAGGAGATTCATTATTTCTCTCGTTACATCTGGCCATGTGACCTAATACCATATCAATATTAAGACTAACATGTAAGTCAGAAGAATACGTAACAATAAACAAGTGAAAGTTTAATCTTTTATCCAACTATATGATAGTGAAATAAAAAATTCCCTGCCTATTGGAAAGTGTTTCTTTTTTACTACAAATATTGACAAAAGAATATGCAACTTTTATTCTCGATGAAACCAATCCAAATTTCAATTGAACTACCGATTTTACGAAATCAATGGCTTATTCATATTACAGATGCAGAAAGTGAAGCACTAGATCAAGGACTAACAAATGATCTCACTCTCTTTAATATCTTCCAATGCACAAAGTAAATACTCCTCCCTTTTGAACCTCTCCCCCATTCCCTTGATGGTTAAGCAACCTATGTGCTTTGTACATTTGCAGAACCCAAGTTAATAACTTAATTTGCTATCTGTATACAAACCAGAACTAAAATTAAGGAAAGAAATGTTATTCACAGTAGATGGTCTGAACTCTAAAGGATTATTCCACTGCTCTAGTTGATTGTTTGACCATCTAATTTCAACATTTTTAACCTCAAGCCCTTCAATGTACTCCATCATTATGCCCGCAGTCCCGTGTTTAACTAACTCTTGGCATCCAGGCCTATAGTCCAATAACCCACCAGTATAACTGGTGAACCTTCTGTATGTAATGTCCATATTGATGAATCTCAAATTTCTAAGCAATCCTCTCTTAGAACCAGACAGGAAGATGCCATTTTCAGAATTTGCAGTAATGTTAACGAAAAATACATCAGAGATTGAAGCCTCCTTTGAGGTTGAGTCTCGTGGGCAACTCGTGACATAGATAGGCTCTGCTCTCCCCCACCATAACGGGTCATAATATCTTGTGCTGATATTAATGTTTGAGAATACAATGTCACTTACATTTCCTGTACGAGGAAGTTGAAAGCATTTCAAACATGTTTTAAGAATAGAATTTAACTGACGCAAGCAAGGATAAAAAGCGTATGATTAATCAGGCTCAATAAAAGTGAGGCTTACTAAGCTAAAATACAAGATATAACACTGTTCAAGGGAAAATACACTATGATGTGACACATTGTTTCCAACACTTACTATTTGTTGACGCATAAATTACAATCAATAACAAAAAATGTGTGAAAATGAGTATGCCAAAAGAACGTGTCATTATCATTCCTCAAATGTTCAATTGCAAATGAAGAATATGTTTGAAGAGATATATTTACATAAGTTAGAAAATCTTGTTTCATAATGAACCAAGTTAGTGTGTTTGATACATGTTTCAGATTCAACATTCTGAGGTAAGAAAAAAAATTCACATAACAAAGCAATAGTTTGTGATGTAATCATTCATCGGGAGATAAGTGAGAAGAAACATGTTACCTCCATCACGTATCTGGAATCCAATCCCTCTATGAGAATCAACAATAGTGATATTATCAAACACAAAATGCTTGAAATCAAACCAACTAGCACTCCCAAGTTTAATTGCAGAAGATTTGGATCGAATCCAACAGTCGGTGACTGTAAGGTTGTAAACAGGACCTGTGGATGACTTTGGACAGATTGCATCATCCCCAGTATCGATGTGGCATCGAGTGATTACTGTGTTGTTTGAGTCCTCAATGTCAATCCCATCATTATTTGGTATGTTGAAGTCCCCATTGATTGTAATATCTTTGATGGATGTGTTATTACTGCGCACCAAGTGTAAGCTGCAAGGTAGTATATAGTCTGTTAGGTATATACTTTTTTAAGAAGTCGTGGAGTAAATTTTACACATTGAAGCAGAAGTTAGAAAAATAAAACAAGCATTCCTTGGGGAAATTTTAAAAGAGGAGAATAGAAAGAAAAATAGGGAATGCTTTTTTTCCTTTTCCCGATCCAAAAGAAGAATAATCATGGAAAACATAATTTTTGAAATTATACGTTAAATTAAGTATAATTTATTAGATGGACTAGAGAATGAAGCCTTTTTTTCACCCAAAGTGGAGTTGTCTCATTAGATCAACCTTCCGCTCTAATAAAACTAAGATTTCAGTTCAATTATTGGAACTAGAAATAGCATATAGCCCCTTCCACCTTTTTCATTCCTTCTGCATTTAAAAGTTTAGCATAATATGACTAATCTAGTAGCATTATTTATAGTAAAATAAAAATAGTAATCACTTGTAGAAAATGGGTTACTTATGGGACCCAGTACCCTTCACACGTGTACATAAACTGCAAAGATCCAAAAAACAACTGAGTGAGCCCACTACAAGAAGTCATCCACCAGTGATATCAATCCGCTCCAACCAACTTGCCTATTCAGAATCAAAAGTGTAAATCCACTACCAATGCCGTTTATGAAATACCAAATCAAAATTTTTCCATAATCACTAATGACATTCTAACACTTCTCCCATCCCCAAAACAAATTCACAAGTTACCCTTCACATTTATTTCTAGTAAAACCCCTAACATTCCGTGACATCCTATTAAAACAAAACAAAAAAATCTTTTTACTCTCATCTAATAATCACAATGAATTTTGACTTTTACAATTTTTTAAGTCATACCCGTTTCTGATTGGTTTAATTTGAACAGAAATTAAAATCTTACTTTAATTATTTCTTTACATAATACTCTATTTTCATCCTTATCCTTACGTCCCCAAAAGCTTCACATTAAATCCTTAATTTATCTATATTTAGTTTTATAGTTTAATTAATTCAAACATTTTGCTATTCCAGCTTAAATAAAAATATCAAGTTTAGAGTTCAATAAAAAGAAAAGAAATAAAACATTCAAAATCAAAAATAAAATAGCAACCAATAAGTATATTTTAAATTGATAAAAAAAATGAGCATTGAATAAAAGAGAAATGCATGAGTAAGTAGTAATAGTAATACTCACCACCAATAAGCAGGTTGGTTGAGAGTGATGTTAGAAACTTCAACATTGTTGCAACCAATGAATCCAATGAGTCTAGGTCTGCATTCGTCTCCTAAGCAAGTCCCAGTTTGGTTCCAACTAACCATCACGTTCTTCCTCGGATCTTCCCTCACTACGAATTTCGCAGCCTGACCATCCACCACTCCACCGCCGCGGATTCCCACGTCCGTCGCGTTCTCCGCCACCACTACGTACCACCGCCATGACTCCTTCGGGTAGTCCTCCAGCCTAGCGCCGCCCAGGATGGTGGCACCAGGCTCCACGACCAGCACCACGCCTGTTTTCAGGAACACGGTTGCCGTCAGGTATTTTCCCGGCGCCGGGAAAATGACTTGGCAGGGACCTCCCTCCGGACAGGAGTTGATGGCCGACTGGATCGGTGCGGTATCGTAGCAGCTGCCGTCGCCGGCGGCGCCGAAGTCGGCGACCGAGAGCGTGATTACGATCGGATTTGGAGATGATGACGTGGCGATAAGAGATTGGGTGAGAAAGAAGAATAGGAGGAAGATGAGCTTCTTCATTTTAGGATTCTCACTCTTCTCTGGTGTGTGCTTTCTACCTATGTACCAGCACAATTTTATTATCCTATCTTATTTTCTATATCAAACAATATATATTATTATGGTTTTTTCTTTTTTAAAGTGCAATTTGCAACTATTATTTAAAACAGACAATTTTTTTATTTAAATTGTGCTGTCCAAGCACTATTTTAATATAAAAAAATCACCAGAACAGATAACGGGTCAGAAGGAGACCATTTATGTCAAGAACAATTTTTTATATTAATAAATACATTTATTTATTTTAAGATCATAATTAATATAATTATATATTTTAAAATCATAATTAACACATTTATAT
>Ga0123340_1006969_pt1 | contig 10785 bp, 10 predicted proteins | sample SirMexnodulemix_FD_89961 | JGI IMG/M metagenome (GOLD analysis project Ga0123340, IMG submission 89961) | Root nodule microbial communities of legume samples collected from Mexico - Siratro Mexico nodule mix | ecosystem: Host-associated > Plants > Roots > Nodule | place: Mexico: Nepantla... | reverse complement strand
TATGTAAATATTTATTCCTTGTAAGAAAAAAAAAACTAACATAAAATTATATTCTAATACTTCTCCGAAACAAATTTATATTTAAAAACGAATATATAAATAACATTTATTTATTGTTCACTAATTAATAGTAATTAGTACAGTAATTAAAGATCCCGCAGCAAAGTCCATTTGAGTCCTTGTGCCGGCTACCTAGTTTTAAACCCCGACACAAGTCTGACCAACCAAACCTAAAACTCCGACCACCACAGTTCTTTCCATTGACCTTAGTCCATGGGTAACTGCAGCAGCAGCTACGGTGGCGGTGCTGCCCCCGCCACCACCACTTACTCCGATGAAGTTCCCCGGCGCAACGGCATCACCGTCCTACCTCCGAACACGAACCCTTCACCCCCACTCCCGAAGCCCCAAGAGTCGTCCTCGCTGGGCCGCGTGCTGGGCCGGCCCATGGAGGACGTCCGGTCCATTTACATCTTCGGGCGCGAGCTGGGCCGCGGGCAGTTCGGCGTGACGTACCTGGTGACCCACAAGGTCACGAAGGAGCAGTTCGCGTGCAAGTCAATCGCCACGCGCAAGCTCGTGAACCGCGATGACATCGACGACGTCCGGCGCGAGGTCCAGATCATGCACCACCTCACCGGCCACCGCAACATCGTGGAGCTCAAGGGCGCCTACGAGGACCGCCACTCCGTCAATCTCGTCATGGAACTCTGCGCCGGCGGCGAGCTCTTTGACCGGATTATCACCAAGGGCCACTACTCCGAGCGCGCCGCCGCCAATTCCTGCCGCCAGATCGTGACGGTGGTGCACAATTGCCACTCCATGGGCGTCATGCACAGGGACTTGAAGCCCGAGAATTTCTTGCTGCTCAACAAGGACGATGATTCCCCTCTCAAAGCCACGGATTTTGGCCTCTCCGTCTTCTTCAAGCCAGGTTAGTTTGTTCCTCTAATGTGCTGATTGATTCTGCTTGTGTTAGGTCATGTTTGGATAATTAGTCGGAGAAGGTGAAGAAGATAAGTTGTTATAATTATTGAATTAAGCATCTTCTCAAATTAAAATTGATTTATTTACCAGTTAAAATAAGTTTTTTGAAAATGCTGAACTAGAAAACTCATAACATCTTAATTCTAACATGAGCTTTCTCATTTAACTTATTCAAAAGTTTACTTGCATGCATTGATTTTTAAGGTTATGTTATGTTTCTTTTGATCTCTTGTTAGTGTTTATTGTGAAATTTATGAAAGTGTGGGGTTGTTGCAATCGTTGACTTGGAGAGTTGGGTTCTGAGAACAGGAGATGTGTTTAGAGACCTTGTTGGGAGTGCTTACTATGTTGCTCCTGAGGTGTTGAGAAGAAGTTATGGGCCTGAGGCTGATATTTGGAGTGCTGGGGTTATACTCTACATTCTGCTTTCTGGTGTTCCACCTTTCTGGGCAGGTAGAACTCCTTCCTTTTTAACTTGTAAATAAATGTTTACACCCTCAGTTTTATTTTTGAATATGGGTAAGCTTGGAACTTCTTTTGCTGACTCAAGACCATGTCGAATATGTACCAGAAATTAGTGTATGATTTTGGTGTGCAAATGTCTATGATCTCTTTCATTTCCATTTCCATGTGTCTTGTAATTCAGTTTATTAACTATTTTTAGTAAATTGAAAGATTTGGTTATGTATCGTGGGAGATTGACTGAGATAATAGATAGGTAGCCCAAGCCATGGAGATGTGTTGGGTAGGCCTAAGCACTTTTCAAAATTAGTATTTTTTAAAATGGGCAGAATAAGTATGCTTTGACTCTACTAGCAAGATAATTATTCTCTGAAAAATAATTATAGTTTTTAGTTAAAATTACGGATCCTCCCATCCTTTGTTTTGATTTTTTTTTTCATTTCGTTTTTTCCTATTCAATCCAATCTATTCTTCCTTAGTCGTCAGATAACAGTTTATTATTATTATTACTTTGTAATAAATGTTTCCTAACAATGTACACTGTTTTACTGTATTTATGTTTGTTTTGAAATTTACGTGTTTAAAAAAAAATTGTTAACTTGCATGTAGTTTCAATGTTGAAAGATTGTATCACATACCTGTATCTGTATTAAGTGCTTTTGCCCCCCAAGTCAATGCAACATAGTTGATGGGATCTATCTTATACTTGCATGAAATCTTTAGGATGTTAATGGTTGTAACCCTTAGACTTGTTTATTGGTGTTATGAATTAACTATCCAGAAACCTCAGGTTATTTGGTGAAGGAGCGGAATGATTTTATCCTTATATAACAACTATAACAACTGCTTGAACCTTCTGCTTTGTTTTCTGAGCTTCGAAAGGATTATGTTGGCACTTTACTGTGGAACTTTGCTTTTCTTGTAGTACTCAGTTTTGAACCTTTCCAATGGTTTTCACTTTGTTTTTAATCTTTTATGTGAAGAGAATGAACAGGGTATATTTGATGCTATTCTTCGTGGACATATTGATTTCGCATCTGATCCTTGGCCTTCCATATCAAATAGTGCCAAAGATCTGGTCAAGAAGATGCTACGAGCTGACCCTAAAGAACGGCTTTCAGCAGTTGAAGTACTGAGTAAGTTAAATTCTACCCATGAACGTAACTTTTTTATTTTTGTGCCAAATGTGGTTTATATTTTATTTTAATCTTGCTGAGACAGAAGAAGAGAGCCATTGTTTACCCTCATAGCGAGGTTCTAAACCTGTAGGATGGATTATGCCGTGATTCAGTGAGGCCGAGATGGCTGGCAACTCTTTGACAACCGTTATGTGGCTAAACTTTATTGACGTGGCTAAGGGTATAAATAATTTTGAAATAAAAAAGTATTGGGAAGAAAGGGGTTAAAATAGAAGAAGGTATTGAGAAAGAGAATGGTCACACATTCAAGGGAGGAGTGAGATACATAATAAAGGAAAAGAAGGGAATAGGACAGAGGAGGAGAAATGGGGAAGAAGAAGGGGAAGAAGAAGAAGAGGAAGAAGAAGAAGAAGAAGAAGAAGCTCTGAACCATATCAAACTTTGAACCATATTAGAAAGAGAGAGGCGTCTCAAAAGGAAAGGTGGAATCAGAAAAAATAGTAGCCTTTTCACTAACAAAATCGCTGAGGTCCATGCCACTGCAAAGGAGAATACGGACTGAGAAGGAGAACGATAGAGAGAGACTAAGAAAATCAGAGAGAGACTAAGAAAGCCAGAGAGACACCTATTTTAATTTCAAATTCCTCTCTAACAGCTTGTTTGATTGAACTGATTTGGATGAATTTTCTGTACAAGAGACTAAGAAAACCAGAGAGAGACTAAGAAAGCCAAAGAGACTCACAACACCAAAGACAACCCTAAACCTATTTTAATTTCAAATTCCTCTCTAACAGCCTGTTTGATTGAACTGATTTGGATGAATTTATTATACAAGAGGATGGATTTAGGGGGATGAAGGTTGTTTGGTTGACCTAATTTGAGATGATGGATGAAGAGGGATTTGCAGGATGATATGTTGGATGATGTGAAGAGATTTGAAAGGATGAAACTTAAAATTATGAAATAACCCTCATAGATAAGATGGAAATTATGAAATACCCTTATGAGTGGGTCATAATTTTGGAAATTATAAAATATCCCTTTAAGTGGGTTTAAGGTTTTCATTGTTCACAAGGGCCAATTAGTAATTTCAAAAATATATCAATTAAAAAAATTAAAACAAATCTATAACATTTATCAAATTATTCTCAAACTTTCACAACCAATCCTCTCAAATCCCTTCAAATCTTACTATCTATCTATTAATCCAAACAACCTTACCATCTACACATAATCCACTCAAATCCATTCCCCTAACCAAACAAAGCCTAAAAGCAGCACTCAATTTAAATAAATTATTTTGGAAAATAATCTTTGGAAATCTGTAACAACCACCTGACAACCTACTTTTAAGAGATAGTCATTATGGAAATAAACTTTTGTATTTATGAAGAAAAAGAGAAAATGAAGGATAAAATAGTGACTATAAAAATTTATGGAGTGTCAAAATATCATTGCCCTATTATTTTTTTCTACCTCACAGCCATGTAACCATCACGTCAGGTGGCTCATTTGGTTGGTTGTTATGACACGAGGTAGTGTCAAAGTATCATTACTCTTTATAGATACGTGATATTGTTAAGAATATTGGACAACTGGAATAGTGTGATTAGTTAAATAAAAAGAAAGAAAAAAATAAATGTCACATCCAAAACATTTCAACCCCCTCCCAAGAAAAATAACAAAAAATAGAAATGTAGGTTAGGACATGTAATGTTATGGCCCATATCTCCTTAGGCCCGATTTTAGTAATATGTACGGTAAGTCAATGGCTGACCCATAAGGATATGATATGACATTTAAATCAATTTAATAGGTAAATCTTAATAGTACCTTAAGACATTTAAAATCATTTTTTAATTGAAGTACGAGATTAAAGAGGTGTAATTAACAATAAATGTAATGAATAAAGAATGAAAATAGGGCCTCATACGGGTCCTAATGAATTGAACAAACTCTATATTAAAAGGATAAATGACGAAAGAAGAAAAGAACAGACTAAGACTGTCTACACTGGCTAAGGATAGCTTAGGGCCATGGGACAGGTAAATCAATCTTGAGTCATCTTCAAAAATGTGAGTGATGAGAAAGACGATGACACAAGAGGAGGAAGAGGTGGTATTTCAAATCTTATAACAAATGATGGCAAAATAATGGAAGAGATGCCCAGGCAAAATGAAAAAAAGGGAGGAAGAGGGTTTGAGGGGGAGAACATGGGGTTCCACTAAGGACAACCTTTAGGGAAGGAGATCTCGTTAAGACACTTGAAGTTTACACTAAGTTATTGTTGCCAAGTTTTTGCACTTGGCAGGGGATCTTCGCCAAGTATTTGCGCTTGGTAGGAGATCCCAAGTATTTGTGCTTGGTAGGGATCGTTGCCAAGTCTACACACTGGGTATGGGTCATTGCTAAGTCCATGCACTTGGTATGGTAGTCAAGAAAGGGGTGAGGTCGAGTCTCAAAGCCCAAGGCTAGGGGGTTGTGTAGTGTCACGGCCCAGGCCTGATCTATGGCGTTCTTGGTAGGCAAAAAGCCGAGTTATAGGAGTGTGTGATCGATTATTCGGCCTCTGGGCTCAAACCCCGATGCCAGGGGGCTGAGTAGTGTCACGGCCAGGCCTGATCTATGGCATTATTGGGATCCAGATACGACACTTAAATCTATCTAGTTTGTGAATCTCAATTACCCCAAGGCATTTAAAACCATTTTTAATACAAATCACAATATTAAATATGTGTAATTAGTAATAATTGTAATGAATAGAAATTGAAAACATGGCCTCATGCTGGTGATAATGAAGGGGGAGAAATGAATAAACATTAGATTAAAAGGAACACTTACAAAAGGAAAAAGGAAATGCTGACTGGGACCCAATGATTCTTTATACTAATTCCTGGATTTACATTTTCTTCTTGCCTAGTGTATAACGTGCTCTTTTCTGTCCTAATTATGACAATCGTCCATGACCAATCTTTGTTACATGTATTTAAATATTTTATTTTAAATGTAAAAACTTAAGTTCATGTCACTTAAAGATTGATAGGGACCATAGAACAAGTGGTGGTCCTGAACCACTTAATAACTTCTCCCTCATTACACCTGTTTGATATACATAACTTTCCACTTGTTAGAGTAGTCCGTGGGAGTTTACACTGATTAATATTTTGCTTTAGAGTGATTGCCACTTTTTTTTAAGCACTAACGCAACATAGTAACATTTGAACTAAAGGTCTCTTGGCAGTTTACTTATTTGAATTAATCCATCTAGCATAATATGTTATATATGGTGCAGATCATCCCTGGATGAGAGTGGACGGAGATGCATCCGATAAGCCTCTTGATATTGCTGTTTTGTCCAGAATGAAACAATTCCGAGCAATGAACAAGCTAAAAAAAGTAGCCCTGAAGGTAAATTATCTTTTATCATAATTTTTTTTTGTTCTCGTCATGAACGTCATTATCAAGTTTTTGGTAAAATATCTGCAAACTCCCACTATATTGAAATCCTTTAGGATTAAGATAGTATACGCTAATGGAAAATCCATAATATAAACAAATAAATATGTAGAAGGCCTTCATAGCTGACTAGATCAAAGGATAGATGCTTGTGTTTCTTTCAGCTAAACTAATACTTTGGCTGCTAGTGAATCCGTCTCCTAATTTGCCAATGTAACCATTCTAGTGCTAGGGAAGCAGCATATTATTTAGTTCCGCAATAACATAGATCCGTCTTGAAGGAATTTGTGTCATAACATCTTCAAGACTTGGTTTCATAGACAGCTTCAGTATCCACTATTCGGACTAAATGGCTCATGAAATGAATTTTATTAATTTATTTTATTGCAGGTTATTGCTGAAAATCTTTCTGAAGAAGAAATTATTGGCTTGAAGGAAATGTTCAAATCCATGGATACGGATAACAGTGGAACAATCACATTTGAGGAGTTGAAAGCTGGTCTCCCAAAACTGGGTAGTAAACTTTCTGAGTCCGAAGTAAGGCAATTGATGGAAGCGGTAAGATTACTGTTCTATTCATTTTTGGTTGTACCTTTGCCTAGTCGTTCTTCCAAAAGATTTGCACTCTTTTGTTGATATCTATTGAGAATGTTTGAAGTTTACATGATATCTCATCCTGTCTCTAAATTTGACCTGAAACAGAGGTTTAGATACTATACAAAATCTGGTCACCCAGCATGTTGTATGAAACTGTTATTGTTACATGAGCTGACAAATACCCATTGTGGTTTGCTTCAATTTTTACTATTCTATCTCTGGTCCATGGCTCACGTTTCATTTCATTGTAGGTTAAAAAGTAAGTAAATTGAGTAACTTAAACTTGGATGGTTTGATGAACTTGCCCTTCTATAGTATCTCAAGTTAAATTTAGCATATCTTAGTAGATATTTATATTTTCTTTCAATGCTAAATGATAGGTACGAGCAAGGAAGAAAGACTAAAAGGAAGAAATTAATTATGAAAAAATTTGTACTGCTGTAAAATAAAGGGTGTTCTGATCCTGCTATGTTCTGTGTACACAGTTATGATAGTGTCTAGTCTCTCCCAGCCCAGGCCTAATTTTAGCCTACCTTATACATACCCTTCTCGACATATTCTGTCTCTCTCTACAAAAAACTCGTATGCACTCCCCCATGATCTGCTGCTCGTTTAGTAGTTAGTAATCTTTCTCTCCCCAAAAACTGATCGGGTGCATTTCATCTTTTTGCCCATCGTTCATACTCCTTAAGTATCTTGGGCCACGGGGCCACTTAACTTAACTACTATCTGTAGCTTGGCTACCCATAGCTAAGTTTGTTTGTGTATGCGTGTGAAATACCGTTAAACTTATTCTGTGCAAGCTGATCCTGTTTTGCTTAGTTATCTGTATCCAAAACCTAGGTTTGCATTTGTGATGCACTTGATGCTAAACTAATGGAGATTTGCTCCCCATAGCTAATTATCTCTCCGAGCCCATCTACATACCATATATACAGTTAGCTCTTTCTTTGCAATGTCGTCTCCTGTCCTGTAGATAATCATGAGCATCTAATCCTTGTTTTGCACTTATTAAGAACTTGATGCTTTATGCATCTATGTGCTGTGTGTAATAATTGCTGACAGGAGACGCCAAGATGGATAGTATGTTCATTTCGTGATCACTAGTCTGTCACTTCTCTTGATTCTACTATTTTTTTATATGATTGTAATTATTTGGTTCTCAGGCTGATGTAGATGGAAATGGAACCATTGATTACATTGAATTTATAACTGCTACCATGCACTTGAATAGAATGGAAAGAGAGGATCATCTATATAAAGCCTTTGAATATTTTGACAATGATAAGAGCGGGTAATCTCATTTATTTTTTATTCATAATTTATACTTTAGCAACATTCTCACCTTAAATGTTGATTTTTGTGTTGGTTTTCTTCTTGTTGCTTCTATATAGTTACATCACAATGGAAGAGTTGGAATCTGCCCTCAAGAAGTATAATATGGGTGATGAGAAAACAATAAAGGAGATCATTGCCGAAGTTGATACCGACCATGTAATTAATTTCTTTTTACTCTTTTTTGCTCCCTCTATATCCATATATTTTTTTAGCATAATCATAATCACATTCACATTCAACAATAATGTCATTCTAGAAAATGCTATAATTATATTGTTGGGTAATACTGCTTCTTCTTTCTTTATAGAACAGGTCTATAATTTTTCGTGTCTTTTTTTTTTTTACTAGAAAAGCTGTATCATCTTACAGGGCAACAACATTGATGGATGTCCTAGTGCGAAATTGTATATGTTTATACAGTGTTGTTTATTTATCCTTTGCAATATTAATTCTCGAATTTCTTGCAGGATGGAAGAATTAACTATGATGAGTTTGTAGCCATGATGAGGAAAGGCAACCCAGACATAACCCACATAACCCACAGACGTCGCAAATAAGTTCTGCATTGCTTTGTTGAGATCAATCTTTACTCTTTTTGGTATTACGGCCCGCTATTTGATTGGGCACTTACATGATATTTGTGGGTCTAGTTGCGCCAGTTTTTTTCCCTACTGCACGAGCAGACATGAGTGTGTTTTCTATTTTGTACAAATCCAAGACAAAACAGATCCAACTTTTTTCTCTAGTGAGGTTAAGAAAGTGCGATTTTATTTAGTTTCTGTTGGTTTACGCAGAGTGTTAACTTTGTATACCAGATAGGTCCTAGGGAGACATATTAGTCTTATGAATAAAGTAACCTGAGAAGGCGGGTATGTCCCAAGTGCCTATCAGGTATAATTTGTAATTAAGTTGATTGTTCTTTAATTCATCAATATGTCAACAATGGCCTGCAATGTGAGAATATGGATATGCATATTGTCTGTAGAGGTACAGGGAAGCATAACGAGAGACTATGCAGAATGTTGAAAATGGTCAACGAAACAAATTTTGTAAAGAGGTATTTGCTGAAGAAAAATAGAAAGACCAATGCAAATGAAAATATAGGAAATAAAATCTGAGGACTAAATATCTATTTTATATATATATATAAATGTCATAATGCAAAATTTATTATGCATTCCAAGAAAAAAAGGAAAAGAGGAGAAATAATATTTTATTGGAAAAAACTCGTTTGGCAAAAAATTACGCCTGGTTGACAACAATGAAATAAAATTAAAATTTGAAGAATATTCACTGAAGTTGGCACGAGTTTACGAAAAAATGAGAGGGAGTGTTTGAGCTATTAACTGAGCGAGTGCGTAAGGGAAAGTGAAATAGGTGCATTTCGAGAAAGTGTGAAGTAGATATGAGAAGGAGGTTGCGGTGTCGGAATGGTTAAAGGAGAAAAAATATAGGTTTAAATGGAAACAAAATTGAGAACAGCAAATGGAAAAAAACCAAGCAAGTTGTGAAAAGAGACATCGTACCGCTATCCAAAAACCATATCGTTCGTTTGACCTCTGGTCTCCAAACTCCAAACCACCACAGCTCCAACATCTACGATGACACTTACTTATCCTACTAATCTTCTTTTTACTTTCAAGAATCCTAAAACTCTAAAAAAAATTATTTCTTTAACACAGTCAGCATTTCCAACTAAAAGATTATTTTCTTTGCCAACTCATCATCATGTGGTAACGTAACGTTGTCAAATAGTTAACATGTCATCTGGTGGTGTTAAACTATCAAAGTCCTATTTTATTTTTTTGGATTTGTTTGGGTTGTGAGATGAGTATGGTGTAAATATTTATTTTATAATTTTTTCTTTTAAATAAAAGGTCTTAACTTTCCTTATCAATTTTGTGTGATTATTTTGCATTTATTTTATTTTTTCAAAAATTTGATAATAGGAAATGTATGTTATTTTTTAACAATTGGTATATGATTAAGTTAGATTGTTACTATTGTTTATTATTATAAATTATTTAGAGGGAATCACATTTAAGTAGGAACAATGGTCATAGAAGAAGGAAAGATAAAAATTGAAAAGTCATGTGACACAAACTTTGGCTTTTGGAAGATACAAATCAAAGATTATTTATATAAAAAGAAAGTTGTATCAATTTCTCTTACGAAAATAACCATAGGACATAAAAGATGAAGATTGAATTTTTTTTATAGGCAAGTCTTTAGAGTTATCTATTTGAACTTATCTTACAATGTTGCATTCAATATTTTAAACCAAAAAAAAAATACCACAATAGTATTATGGAGACTCTTTATAATATGCATGAAAAATTGTTAGTCTCAAACAAAATTCATTTGATGAAGCGATTATTTAATCTGTGATAACACAAGGTATATTAGCAGCTCAACATCTGAAAGAATTTAATATAATCACAAACTAATTGAGTCCAGTTAAAACCAAATTTGATGAAAAAGTATGATCATTCACACTTTTATTTTCTCTACCAAAAAAGTAAAACGTTATTAGTAAAAAAAAACTACACTTTCATCTATTATGACGAAGATGCTTTTAGTTATCATTTATGAGACAATGAATAGAAAAAAAATTATTCTTAATAAAAATGTGATTCTCAATAAAAAAAGAAATATAGGTTAATAGGGACAACAAATATACTAAAAACTTAGAAAATAGTAATTCAATGTATGTAGAAGTAAATGATATCTTAAAAACTCCTATCACGTACCAATATTTTATTTTGAACTTATATATAAGTATGAATAACTTGGGACTATTTTTTAT
>Ga0123340_1006962_pt1 | contig 10790 bp, 7 predicted proteins | sample SirMexnodulemix_FD_89961 | JGI IMG/M metagenome (GOLD analysis project Ga0123340, IMG submission 89961) | Root nodule microbial communities of legume samples collected from Mexico - Siratro Mexico nodule mix | ecosystem: Host-associated > Plants > Roots > Nodule | place: Mexico: Nepantla... | reverse complement strand
ATATTATCTTATAATTTTATAAATTTTTTCTTCATTTCTTAGTATCTTTCCCTTAATCCAAATAAATTAACTTTTTACACATTTTTACCTCAAATTCATCATTTTCACTTCCTCAAATATCTTCTTAAATCCAAACAAACTCTTAGTATTTAATTATTTAAGAGTATCACTTTTGTATCTTGGCCACACTTCCAATAATTGTTCATTTACAAAATAACACTTCAGCCTTGTGTGTTTCGTTATCATTTAATTATTGAATTATATTCCTTCTTATATATATATTTTCTGATCATTGACAATTGGCACAAGAACTTAAATTTTAATTCTTGTTCCATATCTATAAAGTTCAGTCCCTGATCAAAATCGTCCTTAATTGTTTGTGTCTGATATTTGGATTTTTTTTTTCTTTTAGGAAACATTTAAGAAAATTGACAATGTAATCAATATTGAGAAGTTTATGGAAGAAAGAAATAGTTTCAATATGTGGAGGATCAAGATGATGGATTTGTTAAAAAAACCAAGACATCTAGACTTTGCTTCTAGCAAGACATCACAATTAGAGAAATTAGTTATCTCATGTGGAGAAAACTTATTTGTTAATTTTTTTGGTTTTCATATGAAGGATAAGATGTCGCTAAAGTATCGTGTTTGATAAGATGAATTAGATTTTGATGAAGGTAACATATATGGACGTGTAGGTGAAGGATGAAGATTTTACGATCAATTTGTTAGTAAGTTTTCCCTCATAATTCCATAATGTTGTGAATCCTTTAGCGTCAAACAAAAATCTATCACAATATAAAAAGTTAATACTTACCTTTATGCCATAGAGCTTTGACACAAGGCTTTTGGGGATAATAACAAAGTTGAAGCCTCCCAGATTGATTTTGTCCATTTCTTCCAAGAGGTAAAACTAAAAGGAATTTGAGAAAAAGGGAAAACTTGATCCAAGAAAGATTTTCCTAAGTGACAAAACAAAGATTCTTCAACTGCTACTATTTAGAATGATTCAACATACAAGGTTGTATGTTGAATTAGTGTAATCTATAAGAGAACATTTGAGTTATGCTGAGTAGTGAATTATCGACTTTGGTTGTTTTTCCATACTTTTCAGAAGTGGAATTAGTTATCGACATGTGTGGAAAGCTCAGACGGTAACATTTTAATGGATAACACTTTACGTTGCAAGACTATTGTCATTGGATCTGTACAAAATCAAATTCATGATGGAGTGATAAGGACATTTTCCAATGTTCTTCATTCTTAATTTGTAGAAAAATATAGTTTTAGTAGATGCACCGGATGTTAGCTTTTTCATGTTATGTTAAAGGTGGAGTGATGTATATCTTTGGTAAGAAATATGACAATGCATTAGAATAGACAAGTTAACTTAGAGATCTTGCAAGGGTCTAGTCTAATAGACTCAACTTCATTTATCTCTTAGTATGCATCCATTAATTCTTTGTGACTTTTGTGACTAGGTCACATGAGTGTGAAAGAGATGGAAATATTGTGCAGAAGGGTTACTTGATGACCATCAAATGAAAGCTTAAGAAGCTTTTTGACATTGTGTGTATGGTAAGAAACATAACTATTCATTTTCAAAGGCAATGCATACAACGAAAGCCAGTTGGACTATGTCTATTATGACTATTGGTGTCCTTCAATAGTTTCATCACCAAGAGGTGCACAATTTGTTTTGTCTATTATTGATGATAACATGAGGATGACTAGAATATTCATAAAGAAGTAAAAATCTAAAGCTTTAAATCCCTTTGAGCATTAGACAACGTTCATGCATAACCAAACTAATAGATGTTGACATTGAAAATTCAATCAAGTTTGATTGAGTTTAATTGATACTCCTAATCTCTTGGATTTGCTGATGGATTATATTTAATCTTATGTTGAGATATATTTATGAGAATTAGGGTTTGTTTGAGTGTAAGTGATGCTTAATCTTGATATTTTATGTGTCAAAATTGTTTTTAAAAGCCACAAATGATTTTACTTGGTTTTAATGAAATTATAGAAATTTTATAGAAATCACAACCATAAAATTTTAATTGATTAAAGGAAGTTTTCAATTAGTAAAATCCTAGAATTTTTCTTATAGTTGAAATATAGATCAATCAATTAAAAACAATATAAAAGTCAATTAAAGTGATTTGAATAAATTGAATCATAAATAAATAAAATAAAATCAATTCTAAAACTCATTTTCACACTGTTTCAATCGATTGAAACAAATTTTCAATTGGTTAGAAACTATCAATTTAATAAATTTAGTTTCTATCTTTTGAGATCCTTAAAAGAAGTTTAAAAAGTTTTTTCAAATATATTTTTCTTTACACATTGAAACGCTTCTTTGAAAAACAAAAGATATTTCTTGGAACTCTTTCAAATATTTTCTAAAAAATAAGATTCAAGTATTGTATATAAATCTTGTTAGAAAATCACCTAACTTTGCTTATAGAGAGATATAATCTTTATACTTCATTGTCAAAGTGATTTTGTTTCAGTTTGTGTTTTTATTTTTGTTGGTTGTTCTTGACTAGGATTGTCAAGAGGTTTCTTGTCATAAGATTTCATACAAGATTGTAAGACATCTTGTAGTTGATTTAATTACAGTGATTAAACAATTCTATGTTGTTCAGTAGGAAGTTCATTCTCTTATTCATCAATTAGATGAGTATTGAAATTATGTAGTGTTGTTATAAACATATGTTGTTATTTTTTTTCAGTTAGTTATTTCAATTATATAACATTTTTAGGTGAATTATCTTATTTGATGGTGGGTTAAAAAAGGATTGTTTATATACTACCATTGATTTTAACTCCAAAATAATATATGATTTTTAAATGTATCTAAAACAAGTTGTCCAATTGAGGGCTAATGGACTAGATTTGCATGAAGCTTTTTTTTTTCCCTTGTAAATCACATTAATGTTCTAACCTTAAGTTCTCTAAGATAATATTATTGGGATAAATTATCATATCTTGGAAGTTTGGTAACTCTATCACATTATTGTGCTAAAAATGCATATCAATGATTAAGAAGATTGTTTATAAACTAAACCTTAATTCTTAAGAAATATGAGATTAAAATGAATAAGAGTAAGCCTTAATTAAGAGTAATGTGGTTAAAATGAACTAAATCTTATCTTCTTTTTTTCATAAATAATGTCAGCGTTCTCACCTCAAGTTTTCCTATATATTATATAGGAATAAATAATAACACACTTGAAATATTGTTTACTTTAAAATTTAATAAATTTGTTATGCTTTTGTCTTTAAAAAAATATAATAATGAGTTAAGTGATAAGAATATTTATAAATTACTTTTGATTTTTACTCTTAAGTAATACAAAACTTTAGAATATAAGTTGTCGATTGAAGAGTATCCTAACTTAGATTTTTATATTCTCTATAAAAAGAATAATTATTTAGATCTCAAGTATTTTTAAAGATAATATTATTAAAACTAATTAGTAAATTAAGGATAACTTCATGTTATCCTGGAAAAAAGTGATTGATGCATTTGAAAATAAGTGTTTATCGTCGATCTAAATTTTGAAAGATGTAAAACTTTTAAATATGCGTTAAAACAATTAAAAATCATCTATAATAATTCATAATTAATTAGTTTTGTAAAAAATTGCATATACATGAAATTATTCTCTTCTAAATAACATCATGAAATATATTTCTTTACTTTTCCAATACCTATTTCACAAAGCAATTTTAAGAAATTAGAACTCAACCCAAAACAGTTACACAAATTAAATCCACTATTTATTTATTCATTCGCGACACACATGTTCATTCAACCTTACGCGCACTTTAGCAGGACTCCTTTCCTCTCACTTATTTCCCTTCAAAGAAAACCGGTCTTGCTAACATGCACCGGGGCTCCTTTTCCTTCCATCTACCATTTTTGACGAAATAATATAAAATAAAATTAGCGACACATAATACTGTTTTTGAATAGTAACAGAAACGGGTGAGAGAACGAGAGAGAAGGTGACAGACAGAGAGAAGGAAAGAAAAAAAGAAAAAGAAGAAAGAAAGAGAGTTTGCGATTTTTTTGGGTACTTTTCGGAATTGCAGGTTTTGGAGCATCGTGTCGGGGAGGTTCTGATTTTATAAGAGGGTCTTTTTTTTTTTTTCGTTTTTCTGGTTAATAATTTTTTATGTCGGAAAAAAGATACTATTATTTTACTTAAATTACTTTTTCTTTCCAAAGTTATAGAGAGAAGATTGAAGGTGGGTGTGTGAGATCCCTGTAGGGTGTTCATAATATTATATTCATATAAACACGCTCATATTTTTGCGTATTATTATTATATATATGTACTGTTTGTTGCTTCGTACCAACAACACATTCGCAGAGCCACTTTGTTTGCAAGAGAGAGAATCTACGAAATTTTGGTGTGGTGTGGTGTGTTGTTGTGTGGTAGATCACGAACGAATCCTCAGAAACTGCAATGGGTAGGTCCTGTTCGTGGTTTTTTTTTTTTTTTTTTTTTTTTTTTTTTTTTTTTTTTTTTTTTGTGTTTTGTTTTTTTTTTTTTTTTTTTTTTTTTTTTGTTTTTTGTTTTTTTTTGTTTTTTTTTTTTTTTTTTTTTTTTTGCCCTTTTGATTTGTTATGGGATTTTTGTGCTTTGTTCTTGGAATCTTGTTTCTTGGTTTTGGGCATTCTGAAGTTTTGTTCTTTTTTGTTTTTGTTTCCCTCCCTTTTTTGCTTTCTGGGTTTTGTGAATCTCTATGTTTGTGTTGGGGGAGAAGAATTGTGTCTGCAATTGGGTGGCAAGATATGTTGTGTTTTCTTTTTTGTTGTGAAATTTTGAGGCTTTCGCTCTAAATAATCAATTAGTTAAACTCTGTTGGATTTGGGGTGTGTATTTGCTTCTTCTTCTTCTTCTTTGTTTCCATAATCTAGGAGCTTTCTCTCTCTCTCTCTCTCTGGCTATGAGGTGTGTTTGGTGGATTATTGTTCACTTGGTTTCATTGGCCTAATGGGTTCTGTTTCGTGATTCCTTCTTTTAGCATATTAACAGCTAATCATACAGCACGAGGCTTATTGGTATCAAACGACTTTTGTGGGTTCTGGTTTTCTTCATTGCTCGGTTATTCTTGTGTTTATTCATCTCTTTACCACTGGCCACTCTCTTTTACCCACCTCAGCCTCTTGTCCCCAGCTCTTATATTCTTTCTCTCTCTCACACACTGTGCTGTGTTTTAGTATTTTGCAAAGAGGTTTTTTCCATCATTGTCTTCTCTCTCTCTCTCTGTATATATTTATTTACTTGGTCTTGCTTTTGATTCTCATTGGCTATGGGGGTTCTGTTATTGCCATGTTTCGTCCTCTGATTGGTTTGTCTTCTCTCTCATAGCTTTTATGTCGGAGGTCAAAATGAGCTTCTCTCACTACATGGATGATGAATACGAGAAACTCTTCCGGAGAATGAACCCTCCCAGGTACCAATTTTCACTTCCCATTTGATGAAAGAAAATAAATCTTCGACTTCGGAAAAAGAAGGGAAGGGAAAAGAGAATTTAAATGATTCTGTCCTCACATATTTGTCCACTTGTTGTCTTGTCTTGTCAGGGTTGTAATCGATAATGAAGCCTGCAAGAATGCCACTGTTATAAGGGTATGCCTATGCCTATTTCTCCTTTTTAAATGTTTTCTAGTTCTTCTTCCCTTTCTGGACTGCAATTCATGCTTCTATGATTGAAGAACTTTTGCCTAGTTTGATAGCACTTTCTTTAAGGGTTGTTGAAACTGAATTTAATTTTGCAGGTTGATAGTGCAAACAAGCATGGAATACTTCTTGAAGTTGTACAGATCCTTACTGATCTAAACCTCATCATAACCAAGGCTTACATATCTTCTGATGGTGGATGGTTCATGGATGGTAATAATTTTCTTTAATGTTAATTAATTTCTATTACAAAATATATTGTTAATCGTTAGTTTTGGACGAGGGTTGAAAAATTGAGTAATGTATTCTATTGTACCAGTTTTTAATGTTACTGGACAAGATGGAAACAAGGTTACTGATGAAGCCATTTTGGATTACATTAGAAAGGTGGGTGTCTCATTTTTTGTTCTTTATCTTCTAGGCTTATATATAACAACCACTGAACATGTGTTTGGTTGCATTTGTGTTTGTAGTCTCTTGGTCCCGAATCTTGTGTTACTTCTCCCATTAGATCTGTTGGGGTTGAGCAAACAATGGACCACACAGCAATTGAGCTTATGGGAAGTGATAGGCCAGGATTGCTTTCAGAAGTCAGTGCTGTTTTGACCAACCTTAAGTGCAATATAGTGAATGCAGAGGTGTGGACTCACAACACCCGGGCAGCAGCTGTAATGCACGTGACAGATGAAGAGACTGGATCTGCTATCACTGACCCTCAGAGGCTCTCTATAATCAAGGAACTTCTATGCAATGTGCTTGGTGGTGGCAACAAGAAGAGGGGAGCTAAAACTGTTGTCACAGATGAAGTCACACACACTGAGAGAAGGCTTCACCAAATGATGTTTGCTGATAGGGATTATGAACGAGATAGTGATGATGGCTTTGATGAGAAGCAAAGGCCAAATGTGAATGTTGTGAATTGGTCTGACAATGATTATTCAGTAGTAACTATTCAGTGTAAGGACAGGCCAAAGCTTCTCTTCGACACAGTTTGTACTTTGACAGACATGGAGTATGTGGTTTTTCATGCAAATATCGATGCCGAGGGTCCAGAAGCATATCAGGTATATCAGATTTACCACTTTGTTCTGAAACAAACACACATGGACACTGACGTGGGATTCCATTTGTTGCTTGGTGCTAGATGTTGGTCTTTTAAGGACATTGGCTAAATATTTTATGGTTGCTTGTTCAGGAATATTACATCAAGCATATTGACGGGTCCCCTGTGAAATCAGATGCAGAAAGACAAAGAGTGATACAATGTCTTGCAGCTGCAATTGAGAGAAGAGTTTCTGACGTGAGTGGCTTAATGTCTGAGTTTGAGCTTTCTTGATTTATATTTCCATATGGAATTCATACATACAGCCATGCTTGCCTGTGAGGCCTTATTTTGTCTGTGCAGTTATTTATTCTTAACCTTCTCCCTAACTTCAAGCTGAGCTGTGATCCTTGTGTATTTTTTTATATCATGTGATTAGTAGTGGTCCAAGATTAGTTGAAATGCAGTTGGTGGACTTTGACTACAGTTGTTATGTCCCACTGCCAAATTGATTTTCTTATTGAGGGGTGAAATAGACTTGTTCAACTAGATTTCTTTTTCATTTGGTTAATAGGCAGGCTAATTTGAATATTAGTCACATTATTCTTGCCTTCTACAAGGACCTAAGTAAAATTTCAGGAAACAAACAGTACTCTTTCATGTATTTTATATTAGTGATTAGTATCCTTTGCACTTCAATTCTCCTTAATTTTCATTCTTTTTTGTCAAGAAACCATCTGGTCCGCAAATAGTCTTTTTTTATATACTCTATATACAATTGCCAGTTAGGTATCTTTGGTTTGTTTCTCCATCTACCCTCTTTTTTGTTGGTCTCCTATTATTTTATGACTATTAATTTGTTTTTTTTTTCTTTTCCTGATTCAGGGTTTGAAGCTAGAACTCTGCACCACCGACAGAGTTGGACTTCTATCTGATGTTACGCGTATCTTCAGAGAGAATAGCCTCACAGTTACAAGGGCAGAAGTGTCCACAAAAGGAGGCAAAGCTGTTAACACTTTCTATGTTCGTGGGGCATCTGGTTTCCCTGTTGATTTGAAGACCATAGAATCCATTAGGCAAACAATAGGCAACACAATCCTTAAAGTAAAGGGTAGCCCTTCAGAGATGAAATCTGTTCCTCAGGATTCTCCCTCCAGATCCCTGTTTAGTGGTCTTTTCAAGTCCAGATCTTTTGTGAACTTTGGCTTGGTTAAGTCTTATTCTTGAGAAAGCCATCACACATGCCCATCTTTTCTTGTACAGTGAAAGAGGTGAAAGATGCAAAGGGCTTACTAGGAAGTGTGACACGACTTTAGTTTAGTGAAGTAGGAACACCATCATATCACACGCTAGAAAAAGTGGCTTGTAAATTCTCTCTACCCCTTCTCCTTTATGTTTTTCCACTGTGGAATCCAATCACTTGGTTGAGTGATCAAAGCAAAGAGAACCTTAGTTGTGTAAACTTGAAACAATTAGTTTCAAGCACATCATTTGTATATATTCATTCATTTTCTAGCACCAGTTATTATCCTCTCATCTTCCTTGTGTCTTACTTTTGTCTGTTCACTATTTCTTCCATTTAATTGTGGCTGCTGCTTTAACATTGGTCCCTAATAATTTGGTTCCTTTACTTAAAGTTTCATAAATATCATTTAAAATTTGTTGCAACAAATTATTGGTGTGAGCAAGTACCTTTTGAATCACAAGTTTTCAAAATAAAGTATAATAATGACCTGAATTTCGTCATATAGAAAATAATCTTGCAAATCTTTCTTCACAAGCCACGGGTCTAGGAGAATCATACCTCCACATCATTGGCTGCTGTGCCTCTAATCTCTGATAATCTCAGCCATAATTCTTTTGTGCAAGTTTTGATTAAAATAATCTGAAATATCACCATCATCCTTTAAACCCTTTGGTCCTATTTGGTGTGGAAGATTGGGTTTGACGCAAATCCTTGAAAGGATATGATACAATTAGAGCATAAAGAAATAATGAAAAAGGACGTGACATGGGAAATTACAGTGAAACACGCCTTGACTTGCGTCAGAATTGAGCAAAGTTAGATATGGCATATATATGTAGTTAATTTTTTTTGTCCCTCCATTATTATTAACGTGAGAAATTTCCATGCCATTCCAAGAACCTATAGCTATGTGCTAATTCCATGTCTTACTGGACAGGAAATTCAGTGGCGGCTAACTTTGTGCATGGTGTTGGCTACCAGATATTGAAGTGTATGCCAAATTTAAATGCCAATTTATTTTGCATCGCTGTCTGATTGAGACTTGCACTATTGTGGGTTGGGTTAGGCTAGCAAAAAATACGTATCTTTTGTGACGTTCAACTTCTTCTTCCCTCAATTATCATTCAAAAACACTTTGAACTCACTATAATGGTCAATCCAATTAGGGAGGATTAGGATTTAGAATTCAAAATCTTTCTGCTGCTTTAATAATAAGCTATTTTTGTCGTCATCAAGAACTTTCCCACCATGCTATTTGCTCCATTTGAAATGGTCCACTACAAAACACTTCTTGCCCAATCCACACCCATTTGAATATTCCTTTTGACCAAACAGTGTCTCAGACTAGTGCTTTGGCCTTTCAAAAGAACCATACACTATGGAAAATGCCCTGTGAACAAAATGTGTGTGAAAAGGAAGAAAAAGCAGATGAAAGAAAGGCATTTTTTTTTTCTTTCTTTCTTTGGTTTATACTATTTTATTTATTTATTTTTGCTATTTTTAAGATCACACTCCCAAGAATTGTGACGGGCACATCGTTATCCGAAGAGAGGGTAACAGTTACATGGGGTTTTGCCACGTGGCTTATTGCTCCATTAGAATGAAAAATAGAATGCTAGGTAAAGAAGATAGATAAGCTTCAAATAAAGTAAGACCAGAAACAGTTCTCTTGTAAAGATGAACAATTTGCGCATCTTTTAGTGGATTATTATTATCTTTTACTTCGAAGAACTTTAAGAAATACTATGCAGTTTAAGCTAATATACTTGTGTTTATTTTCATGTTCAGAATTTTCAAACAGTGACAAGACTGTATTGATTGGAACAAAATGTATATCAGATATTATAACGTATTTAAATTGAAATACGAGCATCTTCTAAATAATCAAGGATTGGGTTGAGTCTCAAACTTTTGCTTATTTTAATTTTATTATGTGATTTACAAACTAAACATAATAGCCATTTCGTTTAAAAAATATTTACTTCTTTTACATTTTTTAGGTGTTTGTTTAAGCTTTTAAAATATTCAGAAGTGAAAAGAAAATTCTAAAATCTGAATAAAATAAAATAAAAAATTGTTTCTAATGGCTTATTGTAAAATCATTTGTTTATTTATTTTTATTAAAAGATACATATTGATTCTTATCATTGTAATCAAACACAAATTCGATTAATTTATGTTTAATTTTCTTAACCATAAAAGGATTGTGCCCTCTACTTATTTAGATCGAATCTTATCCTTAATGTATTGTATATGTAACCTAACCACCCTTCCTCCTTGAAAACCACATGTATAAATACTAAATCAGCTTGAAAAATTTCGGTCGGCCACCCAATTCTTTTAAATGTATATGAAAATTTTGTTTTTATTTTAATTCTTTATTTTTAAAATTATATATATATATATATATATATATATATAAAAGTAAATTCAATCATATAAATATTTTTTTATGTTTTTAATTAATTAATTAATATCTTTAATTAGATAAATTAAAATAATTATTACCTGTACACATTAAATTACCTTATTATAATGAATAATTAATATTAATTTTAATTATATTATAAATTTTTATCTCTTAAATAATATAATACAAAAACTTAATCTTTTAAATTATTTCTATTTTAATTTTTAATTTAAAAATTAACAAATGAACTCATTTCACCTTGTCAATTTGACGAGATCGACCAAAATAGACTAATAGATTGAAAACATTAACTTAAACCATAGATTAAGATCCAATATGGCACCACATTCTCAACCTATCATTAGTATTATAATATCATAACCT
>Ga0123340_1006957_pt1 | contig 10795 bp, 4 predicted proteins | sample SirMexnodulemix_FD_89961 | JGI IMG/M metagenome (GOLD analysis project Ga0123340, IMG submission 89961) | Root nodule microbial communities of legume samples collected from Mexico - Siratro Mexico nodule mix | ecosystem: Host-associated > Plants > Roots > Nodule | place: Mexico: Nepantla... | reverse complement strand
CCTAGAGTATATATCAACTGACAAATTGTTATGCGAGAGGCATAATGTGGTTAGATTACTCAACCTGCGAATCATGTCCAATTGCACCGTGCCATTAAACTTGTTTGAATTAAGTTGAATGACACGAAGTGTTCTAAGCTTAAAAATAGACAAAGGAATAGATCCTTCCAAATTATTTCTACCCAAATCAAGCATCTCTAGTGTAGATGAGGTCTTCTCAAATTCATCCAAGAGACCAGTGAGTTGATTAAAGGGAAGTTTAAGTTCTCGCAAAAATGGAAGTTTAAGTAGAGATGAGGGAAGAGTCCCTTGGAAAAAGTTAAACCCCAGATCAATGTTGGCAAGATTTTTAAGGCCCTCAAAATGACTAGATGGTAACACCCCTGTCAAACGATTATGAAAGAGGGATAAAGATGTGAGATTCTTGGACATGTTAAAAGAAGGGAGTGGACCTGAAAAGTTATTGGAAGACAAGTCCAGATAAACTAGTTGGGTGAGTTCTGACATTGAACTAGGAAGTGTTCCATTAAATTGGCAGTAAGATAGATCAATTGTAGATAAATGTTTCAAGTTGGAAATTGCACCCGGAAGCTTTCCTGTGAAACTTGTCTCGCTAAGATTCATGTCACGAAGTGAACCACGTGGTTGGAAGTCTGGCAAAGAACCCGTAAGATCTTGATTGTCTGAGATGTCAATGACCTTTAATGATGGTATTTGGAAGATATCTTTCGGAAAAGAACCATTCAAGCCACAACTTCTGAGTTGTAGTATGACCAGATTGGATAAATTTGTGAAGGAATCTGGCACTGTGCTAGACATGTTGTTGTAGCTTAAGTTTAGAACAGTGAGTGACAGAAGGTTAGCTAGAGCATCAATAGGTCCAGAGATGTTGCATGATGACATGCTTAGAACACGTAAGTTGTGCAATGAAGATAAAGCATGAAACCATTCTTGTCCTTCGCCAGATATTGCTATACCATCTAGAAATAATTCTGTGAGTTCTGTAAGGTTTTGCAAAAACAATGCTATATTTGGCTTCGCGAGTTTCAGGCTGTGAGCTGAGGAAAATGAAGAAGACAAGTCAAGAGTAACTAACCTTCTGAGATGAAAAATCTCATGCGGAATCTGCCCCTCAAAGCCAGCATTTGAAAAGTTCAAAAACCTCAAATTATTCAATTTGTATAGTTCAGAAGGAATCACAGAGCTGAAGTTGTTGAAAGCCAAATTCAAGCTTTGAAGAGAATGAAGGCCAAAAAGAACGCTTGAATTAAGAAGTCCTCCAGAGATAGACTCTTCACTGAGATCAAGGGCTATAACACGACCTTCTTTACATGTCACCCCACGCCATTGACAACAATCTTCAGCTTGATTCCAAACAGTAAGTTTTTTGGATATTGTAGGGTTGAATGTTAGGTTATTTTTCAAACAAAGCAACATGGAACACTCGTTTCCAAGAACATAGACATTTTGGTTTATTGAGAAAAAAGGTATAAAAAGCCACAGGAGTATATGTCCTCTCATAGTGTATTATGACAAGTATGTTATGTGAGATATTTCTTATTTTGACACATCTATTTCTCTTTTATAGACCTCAAAAGATGTGCTATTCATAGTCTCCAAGTCCATTTCGCAAATAAGTCGCTTTCGAAGTAAAAATCACTTCTAACAGCTATGCATAGTTCCCGGGTTGCAATTAAGTCTCTTTGGAAGTAATGAAAATCACTTCTACCAACTTATAATATTAATACCAATTTTTAAAAGCCATATAATTTCATATGAATAATTTAATTAGGTATATTATAGAAAATATGTTTAAAATTATATCCCTGGTTTAATTAAGATCTTAAGAAAGGTTTAACGTCCTTCCTTAAAATTATTTATTAATTACTATTGGACAAAATAAATTATTTTTTATATAATTAAAACAAATACTTTGAATATGTAAATTATATTATAAATATAAAAAATGTAGTAAGCAGGATTATTTTTAATTTTTTTTATAGATTCTTTTAATGAGTTGTTGGAAAGGAATTTAAATATATTGTTGAAGAGATATATTTGAAAAAGGAATTGAAAAACGTATCAAATGTCTTAATTCTTGAGAATTTCATTTCAAATTTTCAAATACTAAAACTTTGGTGACTTTACTCATGCGCCTTCGGTTAAATATATTCTAGTGATAATTTTTATTTTATAAATTGTTTAATTTCATCATTTATATTTGTAATTTAACTCAATTTTATTTTTTATGTCAATTTCATATTTACACTAATTTTGAAATAGTTATTTTTTAATAAAAATATCTTAAAATAAAAACGTTTGAATGAAATTAACTGATAAATGAAACTAATTCAAATAAGAAACATAAAATACATACATTAAAAAATATGAGAAATAAAGATGGATTATACTTTCAATATAAAAGATTGAAAAGGAATTTCTCATTTTATTTTCCTTGTATTATAGTCCATACGTTGGAAAACAAGAATAATCCTTCAATTTTCTCTTTCTTAGTGCCATCGTTCAATTTTTTGAAATTTCCAAATTGACTTGGTCATGAGATGTCACTGTCTTAGGTCGTTCACGCAATTGTCTGGCTAATCACATTTTCACATTGTCATTTCATAGTTCAACTGTTCGTGAAACTATAACTTTTTTTTAACAGTAAAAAATAATATATTAATAGGAAATATTTCAATAGTATCCCAATCCTTATAAAGAGAATTCTCAAGGCGTACCAAATATAGACTTATTACTCAACTATTGCTCCAATCATCATAACCAATTCAAGCACATATAGGATATCACCAACACTTGAGAGATCTACTGTCCCTATTCCAGAGAATCTAATACAAATACTTTGCATACACCAGTTTCTTATAGGCCCCAGTTTCCACGGGAGTTAGTTCATCACATAATAGTTGTTATTAATACCACTTACCCTTACCAAACCTCTTCCACGTCTGCTATGGTTATTCATCCCAAGTTGCTTGTCAAAGACGTGTTCTGTTCAATATATCTTGTTAGTTTCCTTACAGCAGTGTACAATACTGTTTCTTGACGACCCTTCCTCTACGAAACCTAGATACAGATACTGATATTGATACAACATGGACGTGAACATGGACTTGAATATAGCTAAACTGAAAATTATAAGACACCGGACACGCAATATATATATCAACATCCTATTCTACTTAATCCTTTACTAGATAGACTTTCGACTCATTCTCCCAACCCTTAATATTATTTTTTAGGTATTCAAGTATAAATTTAAATTTTATTTTGATAAAAATGAGTAAGTTACACAATATATGAAAAAAAATCTCATAAATTTTTTGTTTTAAGATTTTAAATTAAAAATGATGATAGGTGAATTCTCCCAACACTATCACATAATAATTATATACTATACCCAATCTTCTATGACACAAGACATCAGCTGCAAGATACCTATTATTCCCCAGAGTAGTTACGAGTAGTTACCAGTGGTTACGGCCTCTCCAATCCAGAGTGTTCAAACATTGTAAACGACAAAAACATTCATCAGAGTAAGAAAAATTTTGTAATTTAACCACGACCAACCCTTCAGCTGAGCAGGCAGAAGATTTCAGTGGTTTTATAGACTACAAAAAGATGTGCTATTCTTAGTCTCCCGATTCTATCATGTATTTAAGTCTCTTTGGAAGTAAAAATCACTTCTAACAGCTATTCATAGTCTCCCGAGTCTATCACGCAATTAAGTCTCTTTCACTTCTACCAACTTATAAATAGGTCCAACCAAATTAACTCTCTTTGGTGACATCACGCGCCTTCGGATAAATATATTTTTATTCTATAAATTGTTTAATTTCATCCTTTGTATTTGTAATTTGACTCAATTTTATTTTTTATTATGTCAATTTCATATTAACACCAATTTTAAAATAATTAATTTTTAATATTTAAAGATATCATAAAATAAAAATAGAATGAAATTGTCGGATAAACGAAACTAATTAAGTCAAATAAAAAATATAAAATGCACACATTAAAAAATATAAGAAATAAATATGGATTATACTTGCAATATAAAAGATTGAAATGGAATTTCTCATTTTCTTTTCCTTGTATTGTCGTACATTCGTTGGAAAACAAAAATAGTCATTCAATTTTTTCTTTTTCACTGCCATTATTCAATTTTGTGAAATTTCAAAATTGACTTGGTCACGAGACTCTCGAGGGTCGTTGACGCAATTGTCTTCGTAATCACATTTTCACATTGGCACTTCATTGTTCTACTATTCATGAAATTAACACAGTATAAAAAGAGCTTTTAAAGTCGGTTCCAGAAACCCCTTACGATGTCGGTTAACTAGTCGACGTTGTATTAGGCGATGTTGAAAGTATTCACATACAACGTCGATTTTACCATCGAAGTTAAAGAGTTAAATATGAAGGCGGTTAAGATCAGGAGTCGACGTCATATACCAACTTCAAGAGTTTGGGGTTGTGTTTTGGAATGAGTTTGTGGGACAAATACGACAACGGTTATTACATTAACCACCATTGTATTTTTAAAACGAAAATTGAATTATGAATAAACCATAACCCTGCAAATAAAATTTACAGTAAATATTCCTACCCAGAATTGTTCAATTCAATATATGAGACAAAATTCGAGTTCAATACATATATATTTACATTTATATAAATTGTAACATTGTACATAAAGCTAATTACACAAATAAGTTATAGATATCTACAACAAACTACTTCCATATGTTTCTCACACCACTATGCTTGACAGTTTTTCCATAGTTGACTTCGATGTTGCTCACTCGGTTATACACTTTGTATCCAGTTAAGGGTGGAGGTGCAGTTCTGTCTTCCTAACAACCAGTAAAAGCTTTCTTCAACCTGCGATAAGGGTGATTACGTTTCAAAAAATTTCGATGGCCAATGTAACATGTCTTCCTACCATATTTTAGCTTATGGTAACTTATGTTTTCTTCACATATCGAGCAAGCATGATGTCCTTTGGCACTATAACCACTCATATTTCCATATGCTGGAAAATCATTAGTCGTGCAAAATAACATTTCTCGCGAATTGAAATTGGCCTTCTCATGTGCATCAAAAACCTCAACACCTTCATCCCATAACAATCTCAAGTCTTCTATCAAAGGACTTAGATAGACATCTATGTCATTTCCGGGTTGCCTTGGTCCTAATATCATCATAAACAATATCATATATTTTCTCTTCATCCACAACCAATATGACAAATTATAAATAAATAGCAAAACAGGCCATGAACTATGTTTGCTACTTAAATTACCGTATGGATTCATTCCATCAGTTGCAATACCAAGTTTGAGATTTCTTGGATCACTTCCAAATTCAGGATACAAAGAATCGATTTTCTTCCATTGTGGTGAATCGGTAGCATGTCGTAACAACCCATCACATCTTCTTCCATTTGCATGTCATGTCAAGCTCTTTGCATTGTTAACATTGGCGAAAAAATGTTTTAATCGAGGTATGATTGGAAGATACCACAAAACTTTTGCTAGAGGACCCTTTTTCATTTCATCTTCATCTTCGTCATCATCCTTTACTTTATATCTTGATAGCCCACATCTGCGACACTTATGCAATCCTTAAAATTCTTTTCTATACAGTATACAATCATTTGGAAAAGCATGTATTTTTTGATACTCTATACCCATTGGACACAATATCTTCTTGGCCTCATAGTGACTAGTCGACAATGTATTACCTTGAGGAAGTATTTCATGCAAAAACTCAAGCAATTCAGTAAAACTTCTATCAGTCCATCCATTTCTAGCCTTAATATTAAATAACCATAATACTGCTGACAACATGAAAAACTTAAACAACCGGGATACAAATTTGTTGTTGAATTATCTTTCAATGAATCATACACATGGGTTTGTTGGAAATTCTCTTCTCTAATATCACGAATCATTTCTTCCATACAATCTTTAGAATACATATTAGAATACTCAGACTTATCCGCCTCACTCCCATATGGTAAGTCTATAACTTCACCATGCCAAGTCCACGTTGTATAGCTCTTCAAGAAACCATCACACATAATATGTTCTCGTATCAATTCAATATCTATTCTTCTTCCATTCACACAATACACACAGGGACAAAAATATCTTCAATTTATTCCTACTCCATTCCGTTTAGCAAATTCTAAAAAATCTTCAACACCTTTCTCATACACATCACTGATCTGACTTGCATTTATCCAACTTCGATCCATCACTACGTTTAGTGGAAAACATTCATACAGATTACTTTATGACCAGATAACATACAAAACTGTCGGGGATCGAACATCCCCGGACTCAACCCAAATGCGTTTCTTATATATCAAACTATACACAAATATGATTTCAATACATACAAGCATTCCAATATTAAACATTCTAACATTCAAGATTGCTTAAATAAAATACAAAATTGTCAGGGATCGAACATCCCCAGACTCAACCAAACGCGTTTCTTATATATCCATATGTATTTCAACACACATAATCATTCTAACTCAATTGTAACCAAATAAAATACAAAATAACATTTTAATACACACAAACATTCCAGCCAACAATTCTAATACACATACCTCTTGAAGAGTAGTGGTGCGACGGCGGCGGCCAAGCACAAAAACGAAGCCAAACGAGCAAATGTAGCCAAATTAACACTTGCAAAACAATAAAAATCCAACAAAGATTCAATAAAACATCAAAATCAGTGAAAAGGAACGAATTTATAGTTCAAACGAAACCCAAGAGAGAAATGTGAAGCAGAACGAACCTTGGATAAAAAACGAACGGCGAAAACCTAGAACCAAGTCACCTTGATGGAGGAAATGAGAAGAGGAGGCAAAATGAGCAACAATAGAGGTCAAAATTGCAAAAAAAACCCCGCCGGAACAGTGGAAGGTAGCGCTGCGCAAAGAGGAAGAAGCATAAAAAGTGAAAGGGAAAGGGGGCTGGAAAGGGGGTAAAGAGGGTATATAACGGCGGTTGGAATGGACCAACCACTGTTATATTCATATAACGGCGGTTAAAAAGCCACAACCGCCATTATATGTTGCCTTAAAATTACCCCATTTCCCTCCAAAATTTGTCGAGGCACATACAAAGGCAGTTTCTTTGCCACAACCGCCGTTATATGTGGCCCAACAAATGCAAGTGTTAAAATTTTGAATTTTGAATTTTTTTACTTCGTTTTCGACGGCGGTTGGTGCATAACCGCCGTTATATTTGTCATTTTATTTACAAAAATGCCACGCGTTTTTCAGAATGGCGATTGGCGTTTTAACTGACGTTATTCAATGACATAAAACAGTGTTTTTCTATAGTGTAGGAATTTTGTTTGCACATCACTACTAAAAAATATACATTTCAGATCATTTATTGCTATGTTTTTACATATATATAAATATTGTAATTATAACATATTTTACATTGGTGGGATAATTGATGTAAAATATAAAAATATAACATTAGTCTTAAATATTCATTAATATAAAAGTATATTTAAATGAGTTAAATAAAAGAAAAAATAAACGGAGATATTATATTGGTTATTTCAAACAAATGTAATAGTCTCTTTGAAGTTGCATCGACCTATACTACATCGATTATGTATCTAATATGTGCTTTTTTACATTATTTCATTATTTAACCAATGTGAAATGGAAGATATTATATGAATTAAGATATTAACTGATAGTTTTTTAATGTTGTACCCCAACTAAATTTAAAGCAAAATGTAGTGAGTTAAATTGGAAATTTCATCACAATGAGTGATTGAATTTCCTATATAGTAACTTTGCAAAATAGATATCCTGTATTTGAACGGTAATTTTTAGGCTGAATATCAATCATCCAATCACTAGTAGAAAAAAGGGCTTCTATGTCGTCAATATAATGTCGGTTAAATCAAAAATCGACGTTGTCAAAAACACGGTGACATCTTTGTAAATAAATCAACATTTATAACGTCGGTTAAACCAAAATTGACGTTGTGATGTGTACACAACGTCGGTTAAACAAAACAATCGTCATGGATATATCAGTAAAAAATAAAAATTCAAAATTTAAAAATTTTCAAATGGCGGGTGAGCACCACGTTGGTTAGGAGCTACAAACCGACGTGGTGTATCTAACCATGACATCGATTATGGAACTCCAACCGACGTTATGGTCACGCTAAGTAAATTCAGGAAAAAGCTGGGTGAAATTAGGGTTTGCACCACATTGGTTCTGGGCTTCTAACCGACGTGGTGGATCATCATAATTAAAATTGGGGATTATAAGCTATGCATCATGTCAGTTAGAAGCCCATAACCGACATGGTGCTTCCAGCTTCATTGTTTTTACTTTTACACTTTGCCTCCCTCTCTCATTTTCACTCTTGTGCGCGCTATTTCTTCACAGTTCTCTCTCGCTCACATTGTCATTTTCTCTCTCACGCATTCTCTCTTACATTTTGTCTCGCTTTCTTGCTCATGTTCTCACTGGTACGTGGTGTTCTCCCTCGCGTGTTGTTCTCCCCCATCTCTCATTGTCTTTTGTGGTTTCATTCACTCCATTTTTGCATTTTGTGGTTTTGATATATTTCGTTTGGGTTGATTTCCGTTCACTGGTTTTGTTCTCACTATCTACAAGATGTATGTTTTCTTATCTTTGTATGCTTGGATTACTTTCTGGATGTTTGTATCATAGATTTAGGGTTGCAAAATTTTTTGGACGAAAAAACTTCAAATGACCATAACTTTTGATAGAAAACTCGGATTGAGACGCTCCAAAAATGAAAGTTTCTCGAAATTGCGTAACGAAGCTCTTGGGCTATCCCAAAGGTGATTTCGAATTTTTTTTTCCAAAATTCCATTGTTTATCCTATTTTCTTAATTTTTTTGTTTCTTTTATTTTTTTAGATTTTAGCCTACTATTTCATCTATTTTTACTTCCCAAAAAGTTATGGAAATTATTGTGGTTTTTCTTTGTATGTATTGAAGATTTATCAAAGTGATTATGAAAAATTCTAAATTTTTTTTTTCTGATTTTTTTTTGAAAAAACAACCCTATTACGTCTGTTGTGGGACTTCCAACTGACGTCATGGTCATGATATAGCACCAAGCCGGTTTCCTAATCTTAACCGACATGGTGATAACTTTTACCACAACGGTTGTTTAACCAAGTCATTTCCATTGTCTCCTGGGTCAACGTCGGTTCGGGACTCGTTTATAAAGGCCTCTCAGAATTGACGATAAAGGCTATTTTTCTACTAGTGAATGAAGTGAGAGAATGGATGTCTTTTTTATCCAAAAAATAGTTTGCAACAATTTGATTGCTAGTATGACAATGCTCTTCGAGAGAAAATTGTAAAGGAATATAAAGCTAACTTTTGATCATTGAACACAAATATGTCATGTGGTTCACAAGCATAACTCCAATTTGAATACACATGCAAAATTGATAGCAGTGCTATGCAAATTTTGAGGACATATGAATTGTTTTCTAGTCGAGGAACTATGAATTGTTTCCTAGTTTGGGATGGTTAGTTGTAGGTATCATTTCTATTACGATGTTATAGAAGAAAGTATCCATGATACACAACTTAAATAAATGATTTTTCATGTAAGCTATGAGTATGATGTACCAGAATTTAGTTGTTCTTGTCTGTAGTTTTGATTTCAGGAGTCGACACTCGTTATTAAACAAGAAAGATTACAACAAATTCTTTCTAAATTCTTTTACACCAATGGAGAAAAAACTTTAAAGGAATTCTTCCATACATAATTACATAAACGTATATTGTATATAATTACATATGGTTATGTTCCTGGTAACTTACATATAGATGAATAATTACATATAGATGTTACTTACAAATATGATCGTGTGAATTTACCTAAGAATTTTTTATCATGGATAATTTATGGATAACCTAGTTTTACCTATGAATTTTTTTATTACTTATAAATTTTGGTAATAGATAATAATAAATTTTCTTGTAATTATTGAATACTAAATATAGAATATGAAAATCAATTTACAATTCTATATACATAACAAAAAAAGGAATATTGTATCTAAAGAGTAAAATCCGAATTTCAATAGTTTAATCAAATAACATAGTGGATGCTGGAGAAGTGTTTTGTTTAGCTCAACTAAAGGGTTGGATATAACTTAAGCATAAAATACTGAGAATCACATTCTCTTATTCGAATTACTAGACATATTGTTAATGTTATTATGAATATTATTAATATTATTATCAAACTACAATCATGAACCAAAGACTCTTAGAGAGTAAAAATAAACCTTTAATCACTACGCCAGACAAACAATGTGATCATGTTATGATTATTATTATGATTGTGATATGTATTATTACGAATTTCAAAAGAAAACCGCGCAGTAATATACGAATTAACATCCAGGAATGAGTTGATACGAGTTTGATATTGTAATATAAACAAAGAAAGTACTCAACAATATTGGTATGGTATGACAGTACCTAGAGAGATGGCGGAAGAGAATGAATAGTTTGCTCACCTAGAGATAAAAAAGAAAAAGAAAAAGAAGAAGAATTCAGAAAAATGAATGCAGAGGACAGTAGCAGGTAATCACAATGCTTATTATTTCCCTTTGACTCCTTTTCCCCTTTTATTTTAACCTAATTCTCATTTGCGTCCTAAGTGTCATTCTTTTCTATTATCAAGATTGTACTTATGATTATTAATATTATTAATAAAATTAAAAT
>Ga0123340_1006955_pt1 | contig 10795 bp, 6 predicted proteins | sample SirMexnodulemix_FD_89961 | JGI IMG/M metagenome (GOLD analysis project Ga0123340, IMG submission 89961) | Root nodule microbial communities of legume samples collected from Mexico - Siratro Mexico nodule mix | ecosystem: Host-associated > Plants > Roots > Nodule | place: Mexico: Nepantla... | reverse complement strand
TTTTATAATAAAAATATTAAATATTTATTTTGAAATTATAAAAAATTGTTTTAAAATGTTATTAAAATAACTATTTGACATACAAAATATTTTTATATAAAACTAATTAAACTAACATTTTATTCAAAATGAAATATAAATGAATGAAAGAACATAAATATAATCTAAAAAATATAAAAAAGTATTGAATTCAAAGTGATTGAGGTTATATTTATATTAAGTTAAATGACATTTCATTAAATTATAAATACTTTCTTATGTGTTGTTTTATGTAGATTTTTATTTGGACAAACAATTCAATCTTATTTCATGATTCTTGAATATACAGGTTTGGATGAAGAATTTGTTTTCTCCCAATGCTTGATCATGTGTCACATAAGCATCAATTTTGATTTGTACTAAGCGGTAGACAATGTTTCAAATTTATAACTTGAACTCGATGTTGATAGTTTACTTTTGTGATTTTTTTTGTTATTTCTAAAGTTTAATACTTCGATAACCTTGTCAAACAACTGCACAAAAAACAAATGTGTTAAATGACCTTTGTTTTAGGGTTACAATTGATAGATGGAGTCTAGTGTCTTTCTTCTTGATCACATTTTATTAACTGCAATGGATTGGTTAGAGTTGTGGAAACATTGGTCGGAGGTAAGTGAAATTTGGTGAAGAAAAAAAAAGGAGACAGAGGTTTGACTAACTCTCTTGGAAGGTGCCTAAGCTAGCGAGAGTTGCTAACCTAAAAGAGAGCTCAATAAACAATAGTGGATCCAATTTTGCAACATATCATTATCTCATTCAAAGTTGAAAATACATGACTAAATACATGCATTTATAGGCTTAAGCTTTGCCAAGTCTTGGGGGCCAATTTAATGTGAAATTATTTGAATTCAAAAACTAGATCTAGAGGAACCAATGAGCTTGCGCTATTTGTCACATGATCCGCAAAAAGAGGCACCAATTGTGGATCACGACCACTTAACTGCACATGCTTTGCATATTTAACATGTATTAAATATGTTAAGCAATGTAGCATGCTCAAGGTTCTTTTAGATAGCCTAAGTCGCATAGGGTTTCTAATTAAGCTCAGAGCCCAATTAAAGCCTTAGGTAACTTTGTATCCTAATTACTCCAACTCAGGGTCCAAAATACAAAGCTCAGTAGAAAATGTATTGAGGTCCAATACATGGTCCATATTAAAATTTGAACTACACAATATAAGTTGGTTGGATTGTATTCCATCAACGACATCTGTAAGTAAGAACATAATCATTAGGACCTTCCATGATAGTGACACATTAGATAAGGTCATTGAAATGACTAATCCTTTAGTGGAAGTGATGAGGTTGGGGTTTGTGAAAGAGCTTGTCGTAGGTGGGTTTAGAAACATCATAACTTTTGTAATATATTTTTTAAACATGACATATAATTCAATCATGGTATTGAAAGAAAATTGAGTCTTCCAAGCGATTACTTATGATACATCAACATTAGTTAATATCTAGGTAGCATCATACATAATTAAACCATTACATGTACTGTAGATTGAAGTTACTTATTGAATCTTTTAAGAGCAAGAAGACCCAAGGCAGTGCATACTTTCTCCTTCAATTTATTGAAAGGGCAATCATATGAGATCCTAAACAATTTCGAAGAAGCATGTTGAAAGGACACACTTTTGTGATTTTGTATGATTTAACCATTTACAAACAGAGTTACTAGAGAGGAATTAAAAAAACTTCAATGTTTGTGATGTCAAGTTCCTTTTTATAAAAAAAAACAATATTACAAATATAATAGTTTTGTTAACACCCAATTTTGACCGGATAAAATTAGAAATAAAAAAATGGAAGTTTTGCTATTTGCACTTCCACTTTCGAATATGCACCACTCATTCTTATATTTTTTTATCGTTGACTCAAATTGCATGATTCAATTATTACATTTTGCATGGTTCAATTATTCAATTATAAATGTTGTTCAAACATTAACATAATGTGCGATGTTTAGTTAATTGCACTCAACGACGAGGCTCTCGTTCGTTGAACCTAAGTTTAATATGTTGAATCGTCAAAATGGTGCACTTAAAAGGCAAAGAGATTTCAGTGAAAGGGAGAGGAATTAGAAATTTAACTTAGAGAGAATTAGAAAGAAGCAATAGAAGAGAGAAGAACAAAAGAAGTTAATTTGGGACGATTGCTGAAAATCATAAAGGAACAAAAGAACAGTTGTCGTAATTATACGTCAAGAGGTAAGTTATTCAAATTATGATTTCTCAATGCATGCGTAAATTGTTAGAGATAAATGAAGATTTTAGTGAATGAATTGATATTATGAATGTTTCTGTCATTGATGTTGAATCATTGATTTCTTGCTTGATTTAAAATTCTTCACCCCTAAACGAGATTGATCAACATATAATCAATTGTAACCCATTTGTATTATAATTAAGCTAAAAAAAGAGAGAACAAAAAAGACGAAAATGGAGAATGTATCGTTGTTGATCGTGATCGTCACTCTCTCTCCATTGAATCTCTAAACGTCGCTAGAAGCTCCAATGGTCGTCGTTGTGATGGTTACGTTGTTATCATTATTATTTACTGCCATCTTTAAAGACGCGGTGAATTCTCATTTTCTCTGTGTGATTTTTCCGACGCATCGTTATCATAATATGAAGGAATCTTTGTTGTGTCGCTCACTGTTAAAGAACCATCTCAGTGGTAGATTATGAGCAGTCACCGCCAAGTCGCCATATCTTAGTTTTCCCAGCAGTAGTCTCTAAACTAAGGGATGGAAGACGAAGCGTGAATGAGCATAAGTTATTCAAATTGAGTTTAACTTCGTCGTTTTATTATTATTATTATTAATTTTTTATTATTTTATATAGAAAAATACAAAGAATAAAAGAAAAAAGAAAAGAAAAGAAAAAAATAGTGCTTAAATGGGACGATTATCCATGAATTCAACCCCGAAAATAAGAACCTCTTATTCTTCTAGGAAACCTGGAATACTTAAATGTTGTGTCACCTTAACACCAAAGTGATTTTGGTTTGTTGTGGTACTGCTACTAGAAGGAGTCTTAACATTCCCGATCAGCTTTTGCATCAGTCCTTCCTGTAATAATCATGTCATTCTTGGCAGGGAACTTTATAAGCATTTGCAACATGGAAACAATGACATCGAGCTTATTGAGTATTCAACTGCCAATAAGTGCATTGCAAGATGTGTCTGCCTCAACTAGAATGTACTAAACTCTCAATGCTTGGTGTGTTATGCTCGCCTCAAAGGTTGTCAACAAATCTACGTAACCTCTTGTGCATACTCATTTACCTGTAAATTCTGATAAAGGAAGTGAGTATGACCTGGTTGATACATTTTGTTGTTGACTCACGTATTTCTCTTCACGAACAATATTGTTTACTGTAACAATGAATGTAGATCATGAACTAGTACACCAGGTAAGTTCCCAGGAAAAAGAGGTGGGTCACCAACAGACACACTTAAATACCAAGTATTTCCTTGCCAAAACTTTCCTAGACATGCACTTTTACACTACCACATTTTGTATCCAGTAACAATAATAATTCCTCTATGATGTGAAAGATCAGAATAACCTAATAGGATGACATTGCTTGCCAGATGATAATCGCATGAGTGTTGTTTTGGGTGTTATGATTATATCCTGACATCACCTGGGCATCTGGTGTAGCTTGAACACATACCGATTAGAAAAATTCTATATATCAAAATCAAAGGGATGTCAAACATGGGTCTCACTTGTGCAATTAAATATATAAAAAATCAAAGGAATTGCAATCAAATTTTATCCTATTGAATTGAAGACGTGATAAACTATGGCAAATCAATTTTACCATATAAAATTGAAGACGTGAAACATCAAATCATGCAAATAGTTATCCATTTTTATGCATTCCTAATTTGGATTTAGCAAATTCGATAAAAATCACTAGTTGGATGATATTGACTTTTTTTTTAATTGTATGTTTTCAAATATTACAAATTCGTTATAGCTTAAATTTATTTTCAAAGTACTATTTTCCAAAATAACAAATCATGAAAAATAATTATAATTTTATTACTTAGGATGATCAAATAATATGATGCTACACATGGTTTCAACCGTACTTGATAATACTATTGTCAAATATTTTCACTATTTTTTCAATGGAAAATAGAAGTATGTTCTGAAAAAGAAAAATATCACCAATCAATTAATATGGTAAATATCTTAATCCTTTCATGCCCAATCTTTCGCAAATATTTTCTTTTATTGACCATCACAAATTTTTTTCAAAACCATAATTGGAAAAAGGTTTATAAATAAAAGTTCTATGATGAAACTAAAATAATAGTAAGCTTATGATTAAAGAATTAGATGGATGGTTTTTTTTCTTTGATAGAAATCTATTTACAAAATATATAATTAATACACTTTTTTTTATCAATTGTATTTTCGTCTAAATCACATGAAAATATATGGTTAGTGTCTAAATATAGAATTAACATGCAATTTGAGGACCCTCTATATGCAAAGTTACAAGAGAGGGTTATTGTATGTGAACCTTGTACATGTAGAGAGGTTCTATTTGGTTTGAACCCATGATCAATTGGTTACCAATTGTGATATTATGAGTAAAAATTTCTGCCAAATGTTAGCAATGCACTATTCTAAATTCCGTGTATGTTAAAGCTCATTATGTCTTTCAACCTGTAGAATAAATAAAATAAAATTTGAGAATGTATATGAAAGGAATAGGTCAAGTAACATTGTAGGGAAATTTTATATGTTTTGGAAATTCTGTGTATACTTGCACCAATGAATTATGTAAAAAGACTTCATTATCTAGTTCCTAAATCAAATGTTTGTACTTTGGTCTCAATTGATGACCCATTTTGGTAACTTTGTATGATTATGTAGAAAAATAAACAAATATACAGGCAATGCATATCTATAATTAATCATGAATTCCATATATTTCATATACATGCAATAAAATGTTCTACTAATCAATCAATGGTTGAGCCAAAATCAGCAACAAACAATTGCACAAGGGTATTATTTTTGAAATCTCAAACTATCGTCAAACTCCCAACCATACTGTCACATAACAATTTAGAGATAACAATTATGATTGAAAGTTATGAAAACAATAACAATGTGATTGAGAGAGATTCCAATTTCATGGTATGAAAAGGAACTACAATTTTCAATTTCTCATAATTTTATATTGCTTTGTGGAGGTGGGAAATATTTTACTTGGTCCCACGGTAGGCACCACATATTCTTACCGAAAACAAAATAGAACCTTTCGAGGTGGAATAAGATTGACTTTGAGGAGGTCAGACTTTGACCGAGTAATATCTCCCTTGATAATAGTTGTCGAGCTTTGTTAATTGACACAAAGTGGAGATCCACCTGCAGAAGATTCAACGACGCTCAAGTCAGTAAAAGGATAAAAATAATATAAGTGAATAAATATAAGATTGAGTGAGTACTTCTTGAGATATTGGTATCTATTTATAGGTCATTTTAGGGTGAGGGCTGAGTTATTCCTAATAAATAGGAATTATGACGATAAATAAGAATTATAGTGATTGATAAGAGAATACAAATCATTATAATTATACAATCAATTGTCATAAAATATATTGGATGAGATCAAATTAGAATGAACCTTGTAAAAATATGTGGGTAGGTACCGTCAACAATATCATATATGATGTATATTAGCTTGTTAGGTTTAATTGGGTAACTTGGTAATTGTGTTAATAGTCTGAGTTTAAAGCTAAGAGGAAGAATTCTTTAATCTTATTTATCTATTTCTCTTAATTTTGAACCTATCTTTGTAGGATTGTGAATGCAAAGGAGTGAAGATATTCCAATTGAGCAAGGAAAAGATAACTCATTTGTCTTTATAGATATCCACCACTTATGAAAGGGTAATGTAATAAAAGTTCTCTTTTTAAGTGCCAAAGTAGCACACATCATTGTGCATTGTAGCATACTGAGACTGAAATTTTATAAGTTTTCAAGGTAGACTACACACCTATATGACAACTTATTTTCTTATTTTTTTCTTCAAATGTTCTATTTCAAAAGGTTTTTCTATTTCACTTTTGACGTGTTGTAGACATTGAAATTTTCTTTGCATCATTAATTATTTCAACATTGTTTTTTACCATGTTAACCATGATCCTACAATATTTTACATTTGTAGTTGTCAACTCAATTGTTATCATTATGATATTATAATTGAAAATTCAAAGTTGAATATATACAATTTCAATTTTTGTTGATCTATTTTTTTAATCTAGAGCACATGACTTGAAGGCTTGTTTCTCACTGCTACCTAGCAATTCAATATTTCTGTTCGACCAATGATCATGACTTAAGAGTCAATTTTCAATCATAGTCACCAAAAGGTGCAAATATTAATACAAAAATAAGCACATGTGTTAATAACTAGTCTTCATACCAAATGATTTTAAATACTAGTTATTATATATTTATAATCAAATAATATAAGTTCTAATAGAAAAATACTAAGAACTTCAAATGAATTTACTTTTCTAATTATAAGTTATTTTCACAATGATGTCTCAACTTCAATTAGATAACTATAATATTAGCATTATTTAGATATTAATATGGTGACCATCTTTTGATATTTATATATTTGGTCGCTAAATGAGTCTATATATTTTAGTATTTAAATTGGAATTAAAGAAATTGGTGACTAAATTAGTTTTTATATGATTGGTCACTAAATTAGTTTTTACATAATTAGTCATTAAATTAGTTTCTATGTATTTAGTATATAAATTAGTTTTTATTTGATGATAACTAATTGATTTTCAAATTAGAATCTAAATTGGTATCTAACTTAATTATTAAAATTTTAATCACTTTTTGTTATTAAATTTTAAATTTGTCTCTAATTAAATTAGTGATTAATTTTATAGGTTTAGTGATTAATAAATTGATTTTAAAGATCAAATTTTTGTTATAGTAAAATAGACTTATGTTTTAATCTCTGATATCTAGAAGACCAAAGCAAACAAATAAGATATCTCACTAGAAAAATATTTCACTCTTAAAACATGAGCTATTAATAAATATCATAAGTATAATAAATATGGTAAGTATAACTAAATCTGGAATCTAGATATGTTGATAATTTATTGTCCAGTATATCATTTACCATGAAAATACTATATCGTCTAACATGTGATATTCGGAATTTAAGTTCTTATGCCAAACTTTCTATCGGAACTTTCATATTGTTATCTAATTATTACCTTAAAGAAACCATTCAGAGTGAGTATTTTGCTATCCAATTCTTTTTGGTCAAGTACCCATGATAGAAGATATACCCTGTGATGAGTGGTGCAGCTTTGCATTACTTTGATGCACTTTTTATGCATGTTTTATTTCTATTTTATCCTTCACACCATTAGATTAAATTAGCTTAAATAAATGATGGAACAAGTGTGTTCTTAATGTAGCACGGTCCATTACACTTCAGATATTTTGCACTGGTCAAATAATAAGAGATTCTGCATTGTCATTTTTGTAGAATTTCATTTCTCAGATGTATTTTCAGATCCGTTTTTCTATTTGGAATCATTTCAGAAGTAATATGAAATGAGACTTCTCAAAAGTTCTCAGTCAGATACTAGTTTTTACTCTTATTTAAAATTTTATTTATTATATAAATTTTATTTTATTTTTTTACAAATAGAAGAGAAATATTATAGTCACTAAAAATTTATAAAATAATTCGTTAAAATAAGAATAAATATAAATTATATAGATTTTCTTAATAGATATAGTAATGTAATATTATATATAACATGTCTTAATAATAAAACTAGGTTATATTATAATATTATATTGATCTTCCATGCCAGCAATCGCACATACAATCTGTCCAATAAAGTTGGATGGGATCATCTAGGTTATAAAGATTTGATAACTTTAATGTTATATTCATTGGTAAGGGTACCATACACTTTTGGCTACAAAAGTTAAGATACAATTAGTGAAGTTTTACCCACTAATCATATTTTATTTTATCATCTATAAGATATGAACTCGCTTATTTAAAGAATTAAAACTCAATCATTCTCGAACGAACATCAAGTTAATAACATTTTGCTTTGTTATATACAAATGTTACTATTTATATATAAAGAATGATTTGAATTTATTTACTAACGTGGTGCAATTTTATTAGAGATTTATTAAAATAGGTAAATATTTTTTTTATGAAAATGGATATGTCATCTTTAGGATAACAATTTTTAATGAAAAAAAATTGTTTATCTAAAAATAACTTTAAATCAAGAATATTATTTTTATTAAAGTTTTGCATGATAACATAATTTTATTTTATTTTAAAATTAAGTGGAAGTAATAAATGAAAACACAATTTCTATATTTTATATTTTTATTTGGTGGATGTTTTCTTTATTTAATTAAGTAAAAATAGTGGGTTATTATAATAAAATAATTATTTAGCTACTAATTTTTGGTATTAAATAAATTAGTAGTTGATTGTAACTGAAATGGCTAGCTAATTAGTTAGTTATCAATTATAAAACAAAAGTATTGTAGACTCAATTGAGTCATTAATTAAGAAATATAATACTGTGGTTAAGAAATATAATATTTTATTTAAAAAGAAAATAATTCTTTGATAATTGTAATAATCATATAACAACTTCTTTTAAAAATATTATAATTATTATAAAAATAAAATTTTATATTTAAAAAGAAAAAAAAATAAAAGATAAAATAATAATTATAAAGTGGTCGTAAAAGTTGATAAAGTGTGAAATATCATAGTCCTTTCTAGGATAATATGATAATAACCTTTCAACTGAATCTTATATATGTAATAGCCATCTACCGGTGCGTGCGACCACAATGTTATATTCATTTTCGGTTGGGTTCTTCAGACAGACATGCAATAGCAAAAACAGAGCGCAATGTTGGCAAAGGAGCTCGTGCAGCTCGAATTCAGAGAAGTAAAATGGTATTTGTCACTGTTTCTTTGTTCCTACTGTCCCTTGTGCGTTCTGTTTTTGTTTCTAGAGTAGCTGATTAGGAAATTTACAGATACATGATCAGATGAAATGCATGATAGGGAGGTATGTACTTTGGCCGTTTTACCCAATGTTTTCTAAACAAAACCAGAGCAATCTTGGAATTGATAAAGGAATAGGAGTTAGGTTTGTGATTGAATTGGATTATAGCATATGCTAAGTCCGTAGATTTAGAGGTCAATGCTTTGTCCACAAACATGATTCACATTAGAACATAATAGCATTGTGTGATCCACCATGAATCTCTCCTAGTGGCAAAAGGCTTGGTTGTTTAGTTTGTACTGCTACATTAAGCTACTGTTGAATTTTGATAATGTTTCTGACGGTTTATTTCTCTAATATGTGTGTGTGTGTTTCGTGCTGCTTAGAAAGCACTAGGACATTGTCATCTTTCAATTTTTAACCCTTTACACTCTTGCATTCTTTAACCATTTATTTACTTATTTGTTTACTTTTTTTCCCCTCTATAATATTTCAGGTCATTAGTTCTCTTGTGCCTGATCCTCCTAACCATGAAACTTTAGTTATCGAGAATATACCTGATCCTCTTGTTGGAGAGCAGGTAGAGCAGGTAGATTTGTTTCTTGAGCTTCGGTATGTTTTAGTCTTTCCTTAACACCTTTTATTTAAATATTAGATTTTTATTTTTTTTTATTTTTTATTTTTATCTTTAACCTCTTTCTAATACCATTTCTTAGCCAAGACAATCCTGCCTCCAAGTTTGTTGATAATTGGATTTATTATTTGAGCATCTCATGTTAATTTATTTCTTTTAATTATTGGGTATGACATCATTCCTTGTTGCCAAACAAGACCAACTGAGGTTGAAATTGCCAAGGCTGAAGAAGATCAAAAGAAAAAGAAGATAAGGAAGAGGAGTCTTCCTCGGGGTACTTCAAAGTATCAGGTCTGAAATTTTCTTTTCTCTCTATTTTTGAATTTTTGTTGTTTGTCTTTATATTTTATATTTTTTAGGGGCTTATAAAATATTTGGTTACAGAGTAGAAATGGTAGATATCTGGCTTTTATTTTGCTGTTCAATTTTTTAGGCTATGTGGATTGTTGATGATTCTAACGAGTCAGATTGTGATGATGATATGGTGTTGGATGAGAGGGAAGGTCAACAGGAAATTAAGTATTCAGAATTTGATGGTGATGCGGCTTCTCTTAGATTTGGAGATTCTGAGAAAGAAACTGACAATGATGTAGTGACAATGATAATTTTAAAAGAACACAGAAACATGTTCTTGCAAAAGCTCTATAATTGGATCAAGAAAATGGCGAGCATTGTATTCCAGCTGGCTCATATGCTAGGCTGCGAATAGGAAGTGTCTTCTAGGTTATGTTTATTTTCAAATAGAATGCTAGCTATAGCATGATATTATTCTGTTATTTTTTTTTTCAAAAGATATGTAAACAAAACTCATTTGTGCATTCAAATCACATTATAATATTATTATGCTATTTTTTTTACATGGTTATATTTTTGAAATCTAAATATTTTTTATTTCTCTCATTAAATTAAAAAATGAATTTATTTTTCTATTTTAAATTAATTTGACAAAAAAATATAATATTACAAGTTCATTTATTAAAAAGTATAATATTATATCATTTGGAGACCAACATAGTGACAATCTTTTAATATTTATATATTTGGTTACTAAAT
>Ga0123340_1006954_pt1 | contig 10795 bp, 3 predicted proteins | sample SirMexnodulemix_FD_89961 | JGI IMG/M metagenome (GOLD analysis project Ga0123340, IMG submission 89961) | Root nodule microbial communities of legume samples collected from Mexico - Siratro Mexico nodule mix | ecosystem: Host-associated > Plants > Roots > Nodule | place: Mexico: Nepantla... | reverse complement strand
GTTATATATTCAATTAATATTGTTTAAGAAATTGATAATTTGTTTTTTAATTGTTATGCTCTTTTCTATATATAGGATTGGTTTTGAAATATTTTTTCTTATTTTATAAATTTATCTTCTAATGGCTTTATTATTTTCATTAAAACTCTTTATAGTTATCTAATTCGTCTGATTAAGCTTTCAATAGTTACCTTCTTCTTATGGATAATATGAAGCACAAGGAATTTTATTAGATTTTCCTTTATTTTGTCTCTGAGAAGTTTGTTCTTTTTTCATGAATTTGATGTGGCCCATATTTTTTGTGTTTTATTTTTCTATTAATATTTTTTATAGATGATTGGTGAATTTTAAGATATATTTTTGTGATGCTAACACGAGTCTTTTATCAAAAGAAAAAAAAATATTTTATAAGAGAAATGTATTATTATTAAACATTAATAAACTAAATGAGAAACTCACATGTATTAAAAACTTTCAATTGTTTTTGAAATATAGTATTAATTTATTGTATCTATAACAATATATATGGGATATTTTATATTTTTATTTTACCTTTAACTATATTTTAAATTAAAAAATACAAAAAAATTTAAATTATCAAAATTATTAAAAGTTAAATGTACATGTATATTTACTTCAACATCATAACACATTACACATCGCCTACATTTCTTTTATGTAATTATCCATTATTTTTTATACAACCAACATTATTAGTTATTTTTTAAAATATGTAGAGTTACGAAATAACTCTTTTTTACTTACTTTTTATAAAATTAATTAATTTCTTTCATATTATTTATTATGCAGGAACAATGTCACGATATTAGATATTCTAAATTGTTGTAAAACTGAAGCATTATTTTATTGTGTTCGATATAAAATTATTTGATATTTTATTTTTTTACTTTTTATTAGAAAACCATTTTTTAGTATATATATATATATATGTGTGTGTAAAAGTGTTCATGACTGTTAGAAAAAACTGCTAAGAGGAGGAATTCAGAGTGTTTTTAACTGATTCTCATCTCAGAAGAAATTAGCATTGAAGAATGATTGAAAATATTCCTTATAAAATACATAAAAAAAATAGTTTCACATTTTGAAAATACTGAGTATGAGTTAAAAAAATACAAAAAACCAATGACATTATTTAATCATCAGTCTAAGTAAAATAATATTAAGTATTGTCTTAGGTATTATGAAGAAACAAAAATAAAATTATATTTATTTTATTGGAACCTAAAATAACGTTTAACACATATTTTTCAAATAATTAAAATTATTTAATATATTAAATATTTCTTATTTAATAATATGTTTAAAATATTCATTAACAGTAACCTACAAATAATTAAAATATTTACTAAAATACATTGAATGCTCTTACGAGCATAACAAAATATATTAAATATTCTGTAATTAGTATTTCCTAGACGTTTCTTCTTAATAGGTTTGCCACTTTTTAGAATAAGAATAAATAAAATAAAGTGTTGTTAACAAGTAGATTAAGGAAAATGGATCAGGGATGGTTTAATTTATGCTATTAAATAATTAACATTTAATAGTTTCAATAAATAAAAAAAATAAACAGTCATGAACATTGCTTAAATTTTTGTTCTATCAAATATTTTTTATTGACTTTTTGCTTCTATTAATGACACTCATTACTACTGTCCATAAATACATCTCACTAAACTATTGTCCATTTCCCTCTCTTCTTCCATGAGTTATTATGAAGGCTATTTGGAGGGTAGTAAAAACCATAAGTGGGACCCATAGATTTGAGACAAGAAAGTTGTAAAAGACAACAAAGGTATTGTGGTCCTCCCATGGTATATATGCAACAAACAACCTAAGATGACACTGTCTTCGGAAAGTAGCTCCTACATAGTTTTATAGTTCATAGAGAGAAAGAAAAAAGAAGAAAAACTACAGCTACCTGTATTGGTATCTGAACCGTCTGATTGAGAGGTGTGAACCTATGATCTTTCTTTGAGTATAACATGCTCCGATTTACATATAACATTTAACAAACATGGCGTGTGTGATTTTTCTGGTCAAAGCAAATCATAGTAGAGATTACTGAAATCTTTTGAATCAGATTTAAAGTTACTCAGAAGTGCTTGTTTGCAAAAAATAATATTTGGTTGCCATAGATTTGCTTGGTTTTCATTTTGTATATGCATTCCATTTTTCTTGTTTAGGCTATTTTGAGTTTTGATTTTGTGTGTATATAAGATATGATGATGATACATGTCTGTGTCATGCAACTCTAGATTTTAGAAAAATCCGAAATCTTTCAGATACTTTATGTAATTACACCCTACTGACCCTACTTTTTCTCTCAGTTTCTTCTACATTTGCTCACAGGCTTCACAGGACCATTCTCCTAAACTTGAACAATTCAAGGTTTGCATAAAATAACTTGGTGGTAGTGACACTCTGACACCTTATTTTATTCTCATTTTGGTTTTATTTGCCTTGGAGTTACTTGCATGAAATATAGCACCAATGGGTCAAGAAGATGAAACCTCTAAGAGTAAGAACGATGGTGGTGCTGGTGCTGGTGGCAGTAGAAAAGGTGCTGGTAGACCTTGCAAAAGGCCAAAGCCAAAGAAGGTGCCCCAGAGGGGACTTGGAGTGGCACAGCTTGAAAAAATCAGACTTGAAGAAGAAGAAAGGGAGAAAGCAGCAGCATCTGCAATTGGGTCATCAAGCAATTCCCCATGTGATCTGCGTCTTCATTTTCCAAACTTTCCCCTCTCCAATCATCCATCTCCTCCAAATTCATTGCCTTCAAGCACTGTTTCATTGGCAAACAGTGCTGCCTCTGAGCCTTGCTGGCATGGTGTTCCACCTCTGGGGCGTCTGGGTGGGCCCCATCTGTGGGCCCACCATAATATTGAATTTGAGAATAAGCACTTAGGGATGGACCCCAAATTGACTCTTGGATCAAGTTTGCCTTGTGAGTCCAACCCCATTAGCTCCTCCTTCAATTGGGTGCAGAGAACCCAACAACAGCATCCTTCTTCATCAATGGTAAGATGTGTTAAAGTTTGATCTTTTTCTTGAATTTTCATAATGGTTTTCATCTTTTACACCATTCTCTTCCTGTGGAATAAGACAGATTTTTTGGTTTGGATTTTTCAGGTGAGTGCCTCCTCAGGGTCTTCATCAACAAATGTGCCTAATTCCTTAGTAGAGATCCCTTCAAACCAAAACTACAGTGGATGCTATGTTTCTAAGAGGCATGAGGAGAGGGTATTCACTATTTCAACTCTCAATTGATTAGTTTTAACTATTTCAATTCAACCACTGAATTTTTTCATGCTAGTGGTTCACATGAATTTTGTTCATATACCTGAACACATTTTTTCATTTAATTGTTCATATATCCTCTCTTTTAATTTTTATATAGATACTTTGATAAATTCAGTATCTGTGATTTGATTATTTTCCTTTCGTTTTGTTTATAAAATTTGGAATAGATGACATTATAGAAGCTTAATACAGTGAGCGATCTTGGTGCAGATGACAGGGATTAAAAGATCAAGCTCCTTCTCTCTTGAAACCCCACTTGCATCCTCTTCCAATTTTAAACCTTTAACTTTTCCTTCTCCTGTGAAAGTAAGTGAAACAATTTCATGCCGTCGTGGAAGAGAATTCAACTTGGATTTTAGCAATTCAACTATAAGGTTGGTTCAACTTTGATCTTTTGAGTTAATAATTTTTTGTAGTTACAAATTTTGCTTACTACTTTGCATTTGCAGGGAAATTCCTTCCCTTGAACCATCCAACTCAGACCAGAACTCAAAGAAAAAGAAGAAAGAGAATAAGAATTTTGTTGGAGATTTTCTTAGACTAGCTCCTCCTATTCCATGCTCAAATTCCAAGTCCACTTCACCTTTCCAACCTTTTCACAACCTGGTATATCCTGATTCCTGTCAGATTCGGTAAAACAAAATTAGCCATTTTCTAATTTTATTGTTTTTACTTTCATTTTTTCTAATCAAAGGGAAACATGAAGAATCAAGCTCCTCCCCCATCAGGGTACAATCAATTTAATCAACAGCAGCAACATTGGTATAATTTCATCCCTCCATCATCAAATGTAGCACTAATTGGACAGCAACCAGATATCTTTCAGAATTGTAATGTGGTGGGAAGAAGTGCTAATCTTGATCTCAGTTTGAAGCTTTGAACATCTTCTGCCATTTCTTCTTGTTTGGTCATCTTCAATTTAATTGAGTTCGTATGTAGTGCTTCAAAGGGACTAGAAATCACTAGCCTTGAGAAGCAAGAGTAGGTGCTGATTAATTTCTTTGTTTAATGACTATGCTGTTATTAGGCTTAATTTTGGTGGCAGTGCTGCCTTTGGAGATTGTTGTTATGTCTGATCCTTTGTTAACATTTGTTATGTTTGGATTTATGATGAGCCAGTTTAGACCATAAACTTAGTTTCATAGTGTGTTCAATTATACTTAAAATTATGTTGGTACATTTATATTTTCTTTGAAATCAAGTTTTCATGAAAGTAAGACTTGAATTTCTTTTGCAAAGTCAATTTGTATAATGAAAACTTCTCCAAAATTAAGCTACCCAACTATAATAAAAACAACAGAATTTTCTTAACTTTTGCTGATTTAACCAATATGTATACTTCCTTTTAGATTAGAAGAAGGTGAATTTTGGGCATTAAATAAAATAAAATTGCATTCTTAGTTGTGTTATGTCATACATACTTTTGCACAAATTGTGTCAATGAGAAGCAAATTTGTCAATCAGAAGCAAAGTCTCTGGGAAAAAGTAAAAATGTTAGTAAAAATGTTAAGCGGCTCTTGAACGAAGAAATTGTCAACCATCTAATATCAGAAGTGTCAAATCATGCCCTTTTACTACTGATTATAGTTTTTTCTATAACACTTTATATTTATGCCCTGGTATTTTCAAGTTACTACTACGAATTTTCAGTTTGACTTTTGTGTTTGAGCATTAAAATTTAAAAAGTCATAAAATTGTACCGATAGACTTGAAGATTATTAAAGGAGTCTAACTCAATAGTATATATAAGTTATTGTAAACTTTTATTAGTACTCGTGTTTAATAAATTTTTAGTAATACGTTTAATGAAACTGTTCAGTTCAATTAAAAATAAGGATTAAATTAATGACATTGAAATTATTCATTTCATTCTCTCCTCTTACATAATATATGAAGATAAACAAAATACATAAGAAGAATGCTTTTCAACTTTCGCAATTCAGCGTAAGATGAAAGCGATCAAGTAGTTTTAACTTGATAAAAGTAGTCTAAATGAATTCTCATAAGAATAGTGTCTAATGAAAACGGTCAAATGCAATTTCGAGTTGAAAGATGTATTGGAAAAAATACTTTTTAAAATTGTTTTAGCAAAAACTCTCGTCTTTTAGTTAGTTACAAATTAATAATAGGTAATTATTAAAAAATAAAGAGAGACTTACATTATTTTTGTATTGGTTCTTTTGAAAACTCACATTAGTTCCATTTTTTATTAATATATCAAGTTTCATAGGCAAGCTAACGTTACAAGATATGAGGTGAGTATTTTTTTTCATCCTAGTCACTAAAGCTAAAATTAAATATTATTTGGACTGTAATTATTCCTGACTAAGATTAAGTATTATTTGAAACACATTCATTCTTGATTAAACAATCTAAGCATTCTTCAAACGTAGTCACTCCTGACTAAAATTTAAATATTATTTGGACAATAGTCACTTCTAGTTAAACCTGAGTATTAATTGAAACACAATCACTTGGCTAAAAAAGTTTAATTTACAAAAAAGTGTCGTAACATTTTGAAAATATGAATCTAATATATTATTATTTTTATTATTTATGTTGTAATTTTCATTCTAAAGCAAATTATTTATATATATATTATAAAAAAATAATGCGAATATTTAGATAAATTTAGATTTTGGGAGATGACCTTATCAATTTGGATTTTGGGTGTTTGGGTTGTAGTAAGTCGTGTTCAGATTTTTGGAAGTCGGATTTTGAGAGATGACCTTAGTAATCCGGGTTTTGGGTGTTCGGATTTAAGAAAGTTTGATTTTGGGAGATGACCTTAGCAATTTAGATTTTGAATATTTAGATTTTAAGAAGTCGGATTTTGGAAGATGACTATGAATTCGAATTTTGGGTGACGACCTTGGCAATTTGAGTTTTGGGTGTTCGGATTTTAGGAAGTCAAATTTTGAGAGATGACCTTAGCAATTCGGATTTTGAGTGTTCGGATTTTAGGAAGTCAAATTTTGGGAGATGATTATGAATTCATATTTTGGAAAATGACCTTAGCAATTTGGATTTTGGGTGTTCGAATTTGGGAGATAACTTTATAAAGTCAAATTTTGGGAGACGACCTTTGCAATTCGGATTTTTGGTGTTCGGATTTTAGAAAGTCAAATTTTGGAGATAACTTTACGAATTCGGATTTTGAGATATGACCTTAGGAAATCAGATTTTAGGATCTCAACGTTTGGAAGATGCACTAATAGAAAAAAAAAACCCTTTCTACATCGGTTCTGAAGGACATTCTATATCGGTTCCATAACTAATATAGATGCAGGCGATGTAAAAAGTCTTGGACTTCTACATCGGTTCTATAATAGATGTAGTATGTGTATATACTACATTGGTTGATAAATAAATGACCAACGTAAAATACCAATCCTAAGAGCGCTCAGAAAAAGATACTACATCGATTGTGGCTCTCAATCAATGTATACATCAGTTGGGAGCCACAACTGATGTAATATCTACCCTATTACATCGGTTGTGGCTCCCAACCGATGTAATATCTCTATTTTAAATAAAAAATCTATAATTTTCCAAAATTCTTTGATAAATTCTCTAATCCATACAATGAAACACCACAGAAATTTTCAAAATTTTTTGACATGATAGATGAAATAGAAAAAAATGTCAAATATACTAAAGAAACAAAAAACAAATAGTAAACGATGAAATTTTGGAAAAATTTTGGATTTCGAATTCCTTTCTGAGATTTCTCACGAACTTCGCTACGCCATTTCGAGCAACTTTTATTTTTGAAGCGTCTCAATCCGAGCTCTCTATCAAAACTTATGATCGTTCGAAGTTTTTTCGTCCTAAATTTTTGAAATATAAAATCTATGATAAATCTATACAATGTAAGAATTCTACCACCAAATATACACTCAATCAAGTTGTTGATAAAATATTTGTTTCAAAAGTAAATTTCTAACTATTTTTAATGAATTTTACAAAATTGCTAACCTCTTCCAAAGAGAAGTAGCAAGGGGTGTCGAACTAAGCATTCACAGCGAAGAAAGGCTCACGCATCAAGTGTATAACATCCTTAAAAACTTTCAATGTAAAAAAGTTAGCAAATCATCTATGTCAAAAATGCTAAAGAAAGTATATGAAGGCAACGAAGGAACTAACCAAATAAGCGTGAGTGAGAATGAAAATGCATAAACTCAGCGGCATCGCGAGGAAAACATGAATAATGAAAGCAGTGAAATATTAGGTTAATAAGCCTGCACGCACTCACTCAAAAATTGATTTTTTTCAGACGATGGAGCATATTATATCAGTTGTAGCGAGAATCGAGGTAATTGACTTTCCACATCGATTGTAGGTAACAACTGGTGTAGTATCTATCACCTATTACATCTGTTGAGGCTCGCAACCGATGTAATAGGTTTAGTGCAAAACCAAATTTTGAATTTTTACTTTTTCAATCTTTTCTACATCGATTAGAAGTGTCTACCGATGTAGAATGGAGTATATTACATCGGTTTATTAGTAGCCAATGTAGTATCTCTTCACACAACTTCAAAAATTTTCATCGCGTTTTGTTTACATAAGTTACATTTTAACCGACGTTTTACCCTGTTGTAGTACGTGTTTTTTCTACTAGTGATGACTTTTATGAAGTCGAATTTTGGGAGTTAACTTTATGAGGTCGGACTTTGAATACCAATTCTTATAATTTGGGTATTTTTCTAATCCAAACAACAAACTTTGGATACATAAAATCTTTACCCATATAAAACAGTTGTAAGCTAGTTTCTATCTAACTGTAATTTATTTAAATTTATTTTAATAAATTCAAGTCAAAACAAAGGTGTAATCAAGATGTAAAAATAAATAATGATAGTAATAATAATAATAATAATAATAATAATAAAGGTAAAATATCTATCCATGTTTAATGCTTAGATAAGATTAGAAAAACTTGAGTCGTTTCTCATCATTTTACTATCCTACATGAGTTTATTTTTACTTTACCACTTTCACTTTCACCAATAGAATCTAACTAAATACCAAATCAACAAATAAAATGGAACCATAATGATTACAACATATACTATAAATAGGTGTCCTTGAATCACAAGTCTGAACAAAGAAAAACAGTGAGAAGAGAGATAGCTAGAATTGCGAGACAGAAAGAGAGAGAAAGAAGAAGCCCCACTTTGTTTTTTAGCTCTTGAAGGTAAGGGAAATGAGATATATATATATTGTTATTTATTTTCAATCTTTCAGCAAGGTACCCTTAAGCTTCACAAATTTTTCTAATGTTTTAACATTTTTATTTATTTCTTTTCAAATTCAGTACTAATTTTTATACTAATTTTAAATTCTGATTTCTTTGCATTTGTGCGCTGATTCTCATTTTTAATTTTCACACATGATTATATTGTGTCTTACTAGAATACTTATGCCTAGAGGATTAAATCTTTGAGGATTAAATGGGTAGAAGTTGTATATTGTTTGATTGAAGAATGATATCAAGATTGCTCATTTATCGTGACTATTCACTGTAATTGTTATTCCTATATTATTTTTACTTTGACTCATGGTGATCTATTCTAACAAAATTGACATTTTTAAATTGTCTGGAATATTTATCATTTATCATTTCTTTATATTGTTTTAAAAAATGATTATTTTAAAACATATATGTCTCTCCTTTATTATTTCCTTGGTTTATCTTCACTCTTTAATTTAAGAACATGATAGATGCTCCTAATTTTCTGCATTCCTTTACTATTGACATCTCTTTTGTATTTCTCTCTGGAAATGGATAGAACATTAATGTGATAGAAAATTTAGTATCATTTAGAGGAATAACTCATTCAATCATGACCAGAGTCCAAAAATTTCTTTAGTATTGAATGGTCCAATAGCTGTTACTTTCTTCTTACCTCCAACAGCTTATAATTATCCGCTGAATAACCTCTTTTCCCCTACCCTGTTATATAAGAATTTGTACCACAAAGGTTTATGTATAATTAAGGAAGAAATAATTATTGCTTAATGTAGAAATATAAGAATGTAATATATTATTGTAAAATTTGATTAGATGTAATATAAATCTATATTTTATACTAGAATGTATAGATGAACTAATAATATTATTTACATTTCTAATTCTCGTTGAAATCATTATTCCAGTAGTGGTAGACATTTCTAGATCATATTCTTAAAAAAAAATTAAACTAATGTAAATAAATTTAATCAATTTTAAATCTATAGAGTACATTTACTATTAGATCCAATTTTAAGTTTTTTGAACCACTCTTAGAATTTTATTCTACCTATTAATATAATTTAGTTGTCAACAATTATATTTGTAACTATTTTGCATGTTAGACTCACTTAATTCACTATCTAAGATTTCTAAAATTTTGATTTTTGGCTATATGAAATATTTAGTTTATGAACAAAGTATATCTATCCTGCATATGACTAAATTAGACACAACACTAAATCTCTACCTAATGTCTACGTTCAGTGTATAATTTTTATAATATATATATATATATATATATATATATATATATATATATAAAATATTGTCATAATAGGAATCACGACGGGGACAACGAATAAAAAATAAAAAGTTATTGTTTTTTAGGAAATAAAACAAACAGAGTTGACACCATAGTTTATTATAGAAAACTATGGAAAAACCAAAAATAAAACAATGATCTAAGAAATTAAATTAGGATTCCGGAGTCGATTACGTGTAGGGTAGGTATTAACACCTTACAACAGTCGTGCTAAGACTGTGCCTTTAACGAAATAAGTAAAATAAGTATGGTTTTTGATAAATATTTATTTTAAAAGAAATAGAAATGCAAGTAACACAAAGAAATTTTGTTTTCTTTTTTGGCCCGATAGGGATTGACCTTGCTCATATGTATTTTCATTGATAATGGAAAATCAGGATTTACGTAGTTTTGGATAGAAAATTGTTTGTTGGTGTTTTGATATTTTTTAAAATTTTTAAATTTTATATATTTTTTTTAATCTTTGAAAATTTAATATTTGGAAAATTTGATATTTTTATATTTTCATAATATTTAGAATACAAGATAGTGTGAACGATTATTCATAATACCCTTGACAAGTCATACCGTTATTTGATATAGTGTGAACTATTTATTTTTGAGACAAAACATATTTTTTTTAAAAAATGATATTGAATATAAGATGATGAGAACGATCTTACAAGTATCCAAATAATTATTATTTTTAAATTTTCATATTAAATATTCTGTGACGTGTGCGGCCATTTTAATATCTAATATTATTTACGAAATGGCAAAACTTACTTAGAAAAAGAACGAAAGATCAAAGTGGTGTATTTATGAGAGAAAAAATTGCAAAACATTTAATAAAAATATTAGGTAAAATACATGAGTTCAATTTTTATTATATATATATTTTTTTTTTTTGAAAACAAGTAAAGCTAGTAGGT
>Ga0123340_1006952_pt1 | contig 10796 bp, 8 predicted proteins | sample SirMexnodulemix_FD_89961 | JGI IMG/M metagenome (GOLD analysis project Ga0123340, IMG submission 89961) | Root nodule microbial communities of legume samples collected from Mexico - Siratro Mexico nodule mix | ecosystem: Host-associated > Plants > Roots > Nodule | place: Mexico: Nepantla... | reverse complement strand
GCTAAAAAAAAAAACACACCCACACCAAACCACTAAAACGAAAAAAAAAAAAAAAAAAAAAAAAAAAAAAAAAAAAAAAAAAAAAAAAAAAACAAAAAAAAAAAAAAAAAAAAAAAAAAAAAAAAAAAAAAAAAGACAAACGTAAGTTGATATGCACAACAAACTGATAAAGGTTAGATAAAAATAAACTAAGAGGGGTACAAATTTAACCTTAGATGTAATACTTGACATAGAAATGTTAATGAAGTTAGCACCGGCTTCAGTAGCAATTGCCTTTGCGAGCATTGTTTTACCTGTTCCAGGAGGACCAAATAATAGGATACCTTTGCATGGCTGCACAAAAGGTAATTCAGAGCTTAGATAGCAGAATGGATAATGTTTTCATAGAGTCAGTTAAATGATCATCAAAATTATATGATTTATTTAATTGTTGTAATGCCAAAAAGAAATATTTATTGATTATGGAAACTAAAGCTCCAATTTTTCTCCAAAAAACCTATCACAGTTGCTTTTAGCTTTTCACACTTAGTGGAATTTAAATGAGTTGCATATCCAGCAGAATAAAGAGGTCAATATCAGATCTTAACGTGACAAATCCTAGATGTCAGGTATGCCAATCAAACATAATTAATACATGGCAACCGATTCCACTTCCTTCGTTTTCTTCACTTTAGAGTGGGGACAGAGGAAGAACACTAAAAGATTAATGCAAATTAAAACATCACAAAATCAATCAATCAAATCAACACAGATAGTCAACCAAAGTAAAGAGAAGAAACGTAAAACCTTTTAAACAATAAAACAAATTTCAATCTGTAAAGGAAGTGAACCTTGGTTAATTGCCCCTTGCAAAAAAGCTCAGGCCTCTGTAAAGGAAGCATCACTAACTCCTTCAATGTATCCTTGACTTTTTCAAGAGCTCCGATATCATCAAAGGTAACATCAATATCACTAGGTGGAATAACGTCAGCCAAAAGCCTCTTTTCAAATTCATTTTCTGTTACAACATCCTGAACAAGCAACTTGGTTATAGAATACAGTGTTTATGAACTCTACCAACAGAATAACTTGTAAATACTAAAAGACAAAGCTGGAATGACATCTACATCACAAACAATAACCTTAAGAGATTTCTTCAGGCTCTTGGACTCATTCTGGACAGACTGCAAGATCCCAATTCCGTACTGAATGCTGGAGGAATACGATATCACAATTGTAAAATACAATGAACTAAATATAGTATATCAAATCACAAGCAGCGTAAACTAGAAATTACCTATCACATGATAATACAAGCTTCGAATCAGGCTTAGCTTCTGAATTCTGCATGAGGTGGTGACTTAAAGCCCAACCAACTATCTTCTCTGCATCTGCAATGTGGCAAACATGATATAGGAGAGAGCTTCTAGACAAATCCAAAAGCACTGAATGCTTAGAACATACTTTCATTTGTAAGTGTCAGATCCTTAATGCATAAGGTCTCAAGTCCTTCACACTCCATTCCACATCGTCCCAAAACCTATAAATAAAACGAGCTAGACTAAGATCACTGAAAATTTAAAACATCAGAACAGCAACTCTGAACACAAGAATTTACATTAACATTATGAATTTATGACTCTGTTCAACATCTGTGTCAAGTAACCCTATTATGCACCCTTATTCAAACAAAATAATTACAGAAGGTACTTGACTTTCAACTAAATCTGAATTCATAAAAAATGAACCTCAGAAAATTATAGCAGTTATTGGAGGACTTCCATCAAAAGAGACCAAACAAATCAGATGTGTCTAAATTTTCCTTGATATATACAGAATCAAATAAAGGCCATAGTAGATTCAGACTAACTTCTCAGTTCCTAAAATTCATACAAAAATGAAAATTCAAAGTAAAATACCAACCATGAACTAAAACCTTAAATGGCCAAGCTAGGCAGAGCTAGAGATATGATAGAGACAAGGTAAATCCTTAGAAAAAATAAAACTCCAGACCAGCCAAACATCCTTCCACAACTAATACAAGAACTCGTTTTCCAAACCTTCAAAGGTGGTGATTGTCATACATGCAAGGGAGACAAACTTCCATGGGCAAAACATAACTTGTATTGGATGTTCAACTGGTATCCCATCCATTCATATATAAATCATACTTTGAATTATTTAGTACCACAACTAAATAATAAAATAGTGTTACTTCCAACTCTATTTTTTACACAAAATATGCAGATATGATGATATGAAAGCCTTTCAATTATGCTGAATAAATTAAATTTACAAGCAACAGACAAGGCACTCACTACACGCAAGAGATGTAAATTTCCTTTGATTTTGAGAGTTTCAACATCTCGGTCCAATTGCTGCTTCCAAGATGCTAGAAGAGCCTCATCCTATACCAGGAAATATATTATCAATATTGAATAAGGAGAACAAAATTCATGACAAACATTCCACTGTATATACCTGAGGCATGTGAATTATAATTTTATTTGGGAAGAGCTTAGTCAAAGTTCTATTTGGTTTTGGAACTTCCTTCCCTCTGTCATGCAATCGTCCAAAACTATCCTAAAAAAATTGAAGAGGCACAACAATTATTTCACTCAGAAAGCTCAAATGTAGTATTATTAGTTCGTGGGCAAAACACGTAATGCACAAAAGTACAAAACATAGGTCAGCAATTCCTGTTTCTCTCTTCCAAATAGAAGTAATAGAAGTGAGAAGAGGATATTGGTCATACAGGGAAAGCCAAGTCAAGAAGAGCAGTCTGATTGCTACCAAATTTTGTAAAAAGCAAACCACCAGGATGTGACTGCAGGGAAAAAAGTTATATATCAATTAAATAATCACTTATGAAGAAATTTAAACCAGTGAAGGAAGTAAATTCGATAAATGAAATATATACATAATCCAGATTGTATCTTATTTCCCAACATATGTCATTCGCAATTAATATAAAGCAAAGAGATATAGAAAGCCAACAACTATTAAGAAAACGGTTCTTTGGAGACTGTAATTTATTCTTTCAACAATGCGATAAACTAATTATATCACAAAAGGATTTCCAGGGTACATTGTATTAGACTGTCGACCTTCAACGCTTCTAATGCTTCATGGCGGGAGCCAATAAAACACCTCTCTGGGTACCACCCCCACCCTTTTTTAGAATTCTTCCAGATTCTCCCAGTATTTTCAAACATGTGATGACAGTTTTCTGCCAACTGCTGACTTCAACAGTCTTGTTCTGTTCCTTGGTTTCATGTCATCTCTTGTGCCCGTAGCCACTTTTCCAGTGAGTCAAATACTATTTATAGCCAACAAGTACGGCCTTGATATGCTCTGCCCTAAAATTAGTTCTTTCCTTTCATCTCTAAGGCTTGCTCAACGGCCATTTTCCATCATGCCCATCATCTTTGTTTATATGGCATGCTTAAGCTTCAAACCCAACTTTACATAACTAATTACATGTCTTTAATTTCGACCATTTTATTTTATTTTTCAGTGTGAAAATTATAAATTATGGAATGTGCATCTCAAAACTTCATAATACTGGTCTTCCAGCCTACATGCTCTAGCACTTTTCAGGTCAGCTACTCTACACCACTATTTAGAATTGACTACTATAGACTTTTCATGTTAAAAAAAGGTTATAGCAACTAAGTCCCTATATTTTCAAACTTTTACACAGATGCCTAGAGCCTCAATGACTTGTACTTATTCCTATTAGAGATCTTACACATCAACTAAAGATATGACTAAATTATAGTTTATAGTGGACACAAACCTCACCTTCCAAGTTGAGTTTATGAGGTTGAGTTAAATTTAAAGTCCACTTTCTAAGATAGTATCATAGTCTATTCTAACAATGTTATATTGGTCAACTCACCCATACCAACTTGAGTATAATACAAACGAATTAGAAATTTAGAGTGTATTTCCCTCTCTTAGAATATCATATTTATATCAGTTTTAGATACATCAGATACAATGTATGAGAGGGAAGAGAAGAGAAACTGAAAAGATTCATCTAGGAAATAGGTGCTGCACAAACCGCACAACACCTTTACAATAAATTCTATTTAAGACTAACTTACATAGAGCTATTTTCAACTAACTTCTTCAAAAGCTCAGGTGAATAACAGACAAGTTTATCCAAAAGAAGCCTAGAACTCACATTCGAAAAGTTGCTATAGAGCTATTCACAAACATTAAAAGAAGAGACCTAAATATAAATCATACTATAGGTTCCTATTGTTTAAAGATTAGTTTAACCAAAAACATAATACCTTCTCCTTACGACTGTCATTTTGAGTGTGAGAGCCTATTACGACCACATTGTCTGGAAGATTTTCAAGCTTACTTTTAAATGCATATGAATCTCCGTTTCCTACAATAGACTTCTCAGCATCTTTCATGAACAAAATGAATGGTGCACTTCTACTCTCACTAAAAACAACCTGAAAAAAAAAATTGAATATATATCTGTAATTGCAAGATTGAAACCAAAATTATTGAAGGACATTCTTAGACTACAAGGCAGGGTAAATGCCAACCTCAAACAACGAATGAATAAGTAATTTGTCCAGTTCTTCTACAGCACTACTTTCCAAGCGAAGATCAGTTACTGGAAACATAAAATTAGTAAGATACAACATTATATAATATATGGATCAAAATACTGTAGTACATAATTTCTAAAGATATAAAAGTTGTATCAGAGTAGCGCATTACCATTGCAGAAAAATCCTTGACCTCCCTCACAAGCACCACCAAGATCAACTCCATCGGGTATTGGCTTATCAAATCTCACACCAATTTTAGACAAGGGATTATCATCAAATAGTAAGACAATCTTCCCCCGACTTCCATTAGATGGTCCCCTATATAAGAAAGCACCAATAAAAATTATAATAATAAGATATAAACACTAGCACATTAGTTACACTTTGATAGGGCATATAAAGGTCCTTTTACTACTCTACTTTGGCCAGCATTTATTCAAGGAAGCTTGGGCTCAATAGTTCAACTGACATGCAAAATAAAGTACAAAATACCAATGAAACAAATCAATTAAGTTAACTTTTCTACAAATCCATACCTTGGAGATGGTTGATATACACCTCAAGAAGATGAACAGCTAAATTTCACCCTATCACCTGTATTGATAATATACAGAAAATACAACCAGCTTAAGACGACGGTACAAAGCAGAGACAGTCAGAGAGATATGACTGCATATATTTATAATTTAAATTCATAACATCATAAATGCATGTAAGTTTCATTATTGATAGTATCTTGATAAATGTCATATGCATGTACTAAAATGACATGAAAAGGTCAGAGCAGATGGATTAATGTATATGACAAAAGCACACATCTTATTTCTTTTTTTATTATTAAAATTTGCTTAAGAGTTAAAAACTGACTGAACCACTGTGCGGTTTCATTGATTTAACAAATTTTAAATGGCCATGTCCCAACCATGATGAAGCTGAAAAAGAAAAAGATAACGTTTTGATTGAGTATACACGTTATATGTATGTGTGTGTATGTATATTTATGTGTGTGTGTTTGTGTGTGTGTATATGTGTGTGTGTGTCCAACATATGAATGTCACACCAAAAGCTATGCTTCATGTAAAACCAAAGCAAAGCAGAAGAAATGCAGAAGGGTACACACCTAATTTGAACAAGGAACTTTTGGTTGTCCCAGAGGCGGATGGCATGTTATCAGTTTCCAACTTGGGTTGAGAGTCGAAGCCCAATGAAGGCGCATCGGAAGAGCTAGGTGTCTCTGTTTCAGTAGCAGGTGGATCCACGCTCCCAGCCATTTTTGTTGCTGTAGGACTTTGTTTAGTGCTGCTGAAGGATTTTTCAGCATTTAACCCATCTTTGAGTAGCTCAGCTTCCTTAGAAGATAAACCCTATGATAACACAGCAAATGAAGTTTGTTATCAGAGTTTTCAGCAAAAAAAAAAAAATTCAAGAACCCGGCCCAAAAAGGAAGCCTTATCTTACACCCAAAAGCAAATGACTATCAAAAATGAGCAGCTTAGCTCCAAAGTATTTCGCAAGTGCCTTTGCCAACATCTCCTGATATATTTCTGACCCTGTAACCAGCAAATTTGGCTATTAAGGGAACAAATACAGAAAAAGATGGAGAGAAGTAATATAATTCACACACCTGCAGGTCCTGAGAGCAGAATACGAGGGTTTATGGTTGTAAGATCTGTAGTAAACTTTTCATGTTCTTTATGCCTTAGGTGCATAAAGCAAGCAGCCACCAAGACATTTTTTGTGCTCTCGCTACAAAAGGACACGAATACAAACATAAATACAGTATGAATTAATAATCCATCAAATAAAAGAGTAAAAGAATAATTTCAAGCAACAACACTAGAAAGACTCAATCAAGTTACACGAATTAACCATAGTCCAGATAACATTTAAATTTTTTAAAAAATCAAATGAACCTCAGCACACAGATTTAAATTAAATGTCAAATGTTATGTCCTTTGACATACTAAATATATAGATATTACAAGAAAACAGAAACATGAAAAGTGAGAGCAAATAATAAATTAATGCCTGAACACATGGGATAAATTCAAATATTTAGAAAAAAGGTTGGCACAAGAAACGTATCTTCAGGAATTCTTATGTAACACGACTATAGATACAAAACAGAAGAAAAGTATACCTTAAATAGTAAGGGAAGTTGTCAAAAGAAACATCAATTTCTTTTCCATCCAGTATAGCCGCGTGAACATCTTCTTTAAACACTGCACAGCGCACAGATGTACCCAAAGTTGATGCAGCCTGCATGTCCAGCGTCCCATTTTTTTCTTCCAATACCTGTTTACAGATACTTTTGCTCAATTTCAGTTTACAACTAGGTCGAGCTAAGATCCTGAAGAAAGGCCTTAGGAAATCATTCACCCCAGAGAGTTTTACATTGCCTGCCTCTGCACCAGCATCCGGATTGCAATCCATTGTTGAATTCTTCTCATTTGTTTGAGCATCTGCTGCTTTATCAGTATGCACATTTGGAGTTGACTCTGAGCCATCAAGCTCCATTTCTGTACTATCATGATGAACAGGATGACTAGAGACATCAGTACCCTGGTGAGGTTTACTAGAGGTATGAGTTGGAGATTTCCATCTTGTAAGGTCCTGTTTGATGGAAAGAGAAGCCAAAATATTGGCCCCGGCCACAGCTGAAGGGTCTCCACTTTTCCTTTCAAGTGGCAGAAATTTCCCAACACCACTAGGAACTTCTGCACCCCTGACTGCAACCTCAGTATTTAGTTGCTGAAAAATCTAAGTTGAAGATTAATTAAGAAAAATCACCTATATAAATGTAAGTTAAAAATAAAACATCTATAGAAAAAAGAAAAAATTGATAATTGATAATTCTATAACTGATACTTCTCATTTAGAATAAAACGCATTCAACTGAACAAATGAAGAGGATACATAAGAATGATTTCCAAGAACACCAAAAACCACTTCATCACCCGAGTTAAGCACACAGCTGGTATTCTTCTTGACATGCGTCCCATTTACTAGCACAGATCCTTTGCTACCCGTACTTTCTAGCACAGCTACAGCACTTCCGTCACGCTGATCATATTCAGAAACAACAGCAATCAAACTGCGGTTAAATATCCTACCATATTCACCTCAAATAACTAAAATTAATAAAAGAGCGGAAAAAGCAACCAAAGCTCAAAAAGTATCTATAGAGATTATTCTATAAGAAAACTTCGCGTAGAAGAAACAGGGTACAATGATCCGCTAACATGCGCATACTTTTGAGCACAAAAGAGAGCCTAACCACACACACAGTCTAATCAATGATCCAAAGCTTCATGGACTAAACTTATATAGTCTTCAAATGTACCTGCGCGTGCTTGATCTTGCATAAATTTCCACTTATAGTTTGATCTTTCAGTGCAAAGTTGCAACTTCTATTAGAACCAATCGTGAAATTGGGTATGCAAACAGCAACATTAGGATTCTGCAGCAGTAACACAAATTCCAAGTCAAAAAGTTGAGAACTAAACAAAAAACACCACATGCTTCACGTGGAGTCAACACCCAAAAGCGTGAACAGTGACTACTACATTCGAAACCTTGTTTGAACACGAATTTACCTGTGCAGACTGAGACAAGAACCTACACCACGGTCCTCCCTCGATATTCGGAATCTGTTTCTGATATACACTCCACGAAGAGAAGGACGGGCCTTCACAGTAAAACGACGAAAAAAATGTAAAAAAATGATTGAATCAATTCACAACACATGCAGCGATTACGAAACTAACGAAAATTAAAACTAAAAAAATTCAGAATACTAACATGCGGCATCAGCAATCGGTGCCGTGACAGGCACAGCCGGCGTAGCATCAACCTTGCCGGAGCTCACTACATCTGCGGAACCCGCTCCGGCGATCTGAACGTCGGCGGAGTCACATTCCCCGGGATCAGGCACGGGCTCCGGAGTACGTAAATCCTTTGAATTCTCCGCCGGTGTCGGCACCGGTTTCTCCGAAGAACCGCCATTGTCGACCTGAAAAAATTGGGACAAATCGCAACGCCTCAATCGCAGATAGCGACGCTAAGTAACGGCTTCGATGCCGGAAATCTCCGAAACCGAAGCGTCCTGAATAAAGTGAATCGAAGATAAGAACGAAAAGAGAAAGGGAAGAAGAATAATAATAAGAAGAACCTTTTGACGCTTCGGCGAAGGAGGTTTATTCTCCGATGAGGAAGATCGTTTAGAGTTGTTGGCAGAGAGAGATCCACTCCGTCTCGTCGAAACCATGCTTCCTTCCTTCTTCTCTCTTCTGCTTTCTTCTTTCTCCTTTTTTTTCAAGGAGAGGGGATATCGATGATTTTAGTGATTTTTCGTTTTCTTCTTTTTCATGCGAGTTAAATCTACTTTCTTTTTATTTATTAATCGCCTTTTCAATTGCTCATGCCACGCGACACCATCTGCGTAAGTTAGTATTTCGCCTTTCCTGGTTGCGCAGTTTAGCCAGGTACGTATAGGTGTCCATCATTATAATACGCCCTTTTATAAAAATACTACAAATTCTACAAGAATTTGTACATTCACTGGTTGGCCTGTTTTTCATCAAACTTATATTTTCTTATGAGATCAATATACAAGACTTTGATAATTTTAATTAATAAAAAAAATATTAAAATACGGTGTTTCTGTCCATTTTCGAATACAATACGTATTGCAACAACCTCTCGTAAGTCATGTTTGGTAGCTGAGTTATCTTCTCTGAACTGAATTATGAGTCGTCTGACTCTGATTCTGTCTTTGTATTCATTACGTCAAATTTTGGCACGCCACCAGGTCTCACCGGTGAAGCAAATCAATGCAGATGTGTGTGCTTACTTTTTCTTCCTTGGTTGTTTGAGAAGGAGCCTAATCATGTTTATCAACAAATAATTAATTAATCAATTAATTTTCTCATTTTCAGACATAAAACTATTCACACCAACCAAAATTTTGCAGGGCTGCACACCCTAATTTGAGGTTTTCCAACCTTGCAGCCTTTTCATAAAAAATATTAAATATTTTTTAAATAATTAACACAATTAGTATGATGTTTAAAAAAAATCAGTATGATATTTTTAAACAAGTGAATAAATTAATGTAAAAGTAAAAACAGAAAAATAAGTATATAATTTTACAAAATTTTATAAATGATTCACATAATTTTCTCAAATTATTAAACCCATTAGTTTTAAGGTAAATATGTAATGTATTGATGTGGCAAGGAGTAAATGTATTCACCTAAATGTTTGCACTGAATTTTTTTTTTTTCCTAGATTGGAACATGTTTTTTTTTCTTGTTTATCATGTAAATGTTTGAATTATAAAATTCATGTGTTTGGTTTGATTAAATACGAATAATTAATTTTTCAAATTTATTATTAATAATAAAATAAGTAATTATTCTTTAAAATAAACTAAACTAATTACGCTGTTGGCATGAGCAAACCTTAAAACCTCGTTTCTTATTAGAAAAAATGTAGAAGTGATGTTTTGAAGTTTACAAACAGAAATCCAAACACAAAACTCAATATTATTTAAATTATTATTTCATGGTGTTCGTTTTATAAGGAATGATAAGGGAAAAAGTGAGAAGGGTTAGAAATAAAAAATAAAAAAGTTGATTTATGAAAGTAGAGTAGAGGTAGAACAAATTGTTTGGGATTAAAAGAAATCACAGAAAAATATAATCCCATAAAATAGTTAAAGTTTGGGTTGTGTTAAAGTCTTAATTATAAATACACATCATTAATTAATTTGGTTCAATGCACTTTATAATTATATAATTATATATTTATATTTATAAAGATTCAATGAATATCATAAGTCTCATGAATAGTTAGGATTTTATATTAATATATGATAAACAGATATTTCATGCGTTTTGTATTAATATTAGAAAATAAGTTTTAAAGATATAATTCCTCTTAAAAAGGTAATTACCAAATAGTTTATAGGATAAAAATATTTATAAAATAAAACATAGATTGGTATTTTTGAATATGATAATCATAAAATTAAATTTAGAGCTTTTCAATATAAATGTATATTTATAATTTGCTAACTAAAAATTTATAATAAAATACAATTTTATTTTTACATGTAAGTCTAATATTTTAAGAATAAAAATAATAAATTAACTTTTTGCATGATTTACTTTTTCTTCGTTTAAAAACAATAATTAGTGTTTAGCAATCAATATTGGTGATTGCTCTCTAGTTAAATAT
>Ga0123340_1006946_pt1 | contig 10799 bp, 10 predicted proteins | sample SirMexnodulemix_FD_89961 | JGI IMG/M metagenome (GOLD analysis project Ga0123340, IMG submission 89961) | Root nodule microbial communities of legume samples collected from Mexico - Siratro Mexico nodule mix | ecosystem: Host-associated > Plants > Roots > Nodule | place: Mexico: Nepantla... | reverse complement strand
TTGGGATAATAATGGGTATATTGGGTCCCTAAACTATATTTACCCTCTAGGCTCGAGTAAGTAAGAAACTACAAAGAGTCTAGAATGTTCCTTGAGTATCTTTGGAGGTGTGCACAATAAATTATGATATTAGGGATGTTAAGCAACGCTTGGTTGTAACTATTGGATGGATTCTATCTAACGGTCCAGATGTGGCTTCATTTTGTGGCTCTCACCCTTTGGTGCCTTTAAATAGAGTGCTTGGCTGTGTTGGGACCAGTTTTCTAGCATGTCCGCCCGGGTGCTTTTTGTTTCGAGGATGGTTGAGTGATTGCTCGGTTCTTTGCTTGGAGGTGATATTAAATAGTGAAAGCGAGAGCAGTATTTGCAACATTTTTTGGCCAAGGGAGGGCTACAGTCGTGTTGCAACATTTTTTGGCCAAGGAATAATGGCATTCATGACAATTTTTAGGCAAAGGGGGTATGCAGTGATTACTTGGGAGTAATTAGGCTATGAAGGAATAACAAATTGGACCTAAGCTATGGGTTACAAAACTAGGTCATGGGACCCAACACAAGACATTGGACCTAAGCTATGGGTTACAAAACTAGGTCATGGGACCCTACACAAGAAATAACCTAAAAGCAAGCCACAAGATATGTCACTCCTGCACAAGTCATGATCTTCAAAGGCTATTTGACTACCTTGCCATCCTTGCCATGCCAAGAAGTGTTGGATACAGCATGTTATTTTACAGCAGTATCGGTGCTTCCTAGTTTAATGTTAGGATCTCCAACAGAAACAATTCACCACTAAATATCAGAAACAATCTCCTAATAATCAGAAATAACTTCCTCGACAGACTCCTAAACTGAATCCCTTTATTTCAGGGATTTCAAACCTTGTACACAAATAATTTACTTGTAATTTACTATATCTCTATTTTCAGGATCAACGCTACATATAATTAAATAAAGTTTTATTCCTGGTTAAAGTGGGATTGTGCATTGTCCACACTTCGCGAGGGGCATGGGTTGCATATATGAAAGCATTCATGGCTCCCACTCAACAAATTTCACTTTCATGGCTCTCCACTCAAATTTGTTAGTGTAATTTCTCAAAGCAGTTGGTTAGGAAGAAAGTTCAATGTTAAAATCTTTTCTTTTTTTTGCTTATTTCATAGAATTCTTGATTACTGAAGTGTGATAACATGGATTTATGTGATTTTCATATGAACTTATTACAGTTGTATACAAAGACAATTCCCTTGGATCCCAGCATTGACTTGAAGTCAGTTGCTGCATCTTGCAATGGTTATGTTGGAGCTGATTTGGAGGCCTTGTGTCGTGAAGCTACCATGTTTGCAATTAAAAGATCCTCGAATGCAAAAGATGGTAGTGATTTCAGTCTAACAATGGAAGATTGGAAGAATGCAAGGTGTGTTGTTGGTCCAAGTATAACAAGAGGTGTTACTGTGGAAATTCCCAAAGTGACTTGGGAAGACATTGGTGGATTAAAAGAATTAAAGGTTTGTTAAAATTTGCATTTGATTTGAATTTGACTGTGAGAATCTTCATTGATACCTGTTGTCCATGAACAGAAGAAACTCCAGCAAGCTGTCGAATGGCCTATTAAGCATTCTGCTGCATTTTCAAGATTAGGAATATCCCCTGTACGTGGAATTCTTCTCCATGGGCCTCCAGGATGTTCCAAAACTACCCTTGCCAAAGCGGCTGCCCATGCTGCCCAAGCATCTTTCTTTTCCTTGAGGTATTAATAATTATAATGTTTTGAAGTTTTATATTGTAGTCTGGGAGAAAATGAGTTTTGGCATTATTACACACTAGTTTATGGATCCTTTCCTTCTTTTAGGGAACTGATTGTCATTCTAGAGAGGAAGACACTCCCCTGTGCTAGGACCCACTATTTTATTTTCAAGTCCCTTGAAAGCCTTCTCATTATTTTGATCTCCCTCTGAATATAAATTCATCTTTTTCAAGTGGTATCCAAATCATTCTAGGATGCATGGTTTTCATAAAAGGAAGTAAAATGAAAAGAGTTGTAGGATAATACATGCCAAAGAAATGAACAAAGTTAGTTTGGAATTCAAAATTGTCTTTAATAAATGGGTAAACTAATGTTATTAGATTATGGGCAGCTATTTGGAAAGTTTAAACCACTGTTAACACCTTCTCCTCTATCATCTCCCAACCATTCTACTGATTAGTAGCACTTGTGTTATTTTCTGTGTTAGTGATGCTGTGCCTTGAAATATTCTAGATTTCTAGTTCTATAGTTCTGTAACTCTTATAATTATAGAAATGAAGAGCACCTCTTATATAATCAAGAATATCTATATCTAGATTATATATGTATTATTAGAAAATGTTTTACTTTTTCCTGTGTCATATCTTTATTATTAAAGGTTATAAAATATCGTCTATTTGTTGCATTTATTCCTTTTTCTCTATAAATAAAACAACAGGGTGTTTCGTATGGTTCCAGCTTAATGTCTCTCTTTCCTATAGTTTAACAATAACATTCTGATTTCTGTGATGATATATTTTTTTTCTTCACATTTATTTTTTGGCAATTCTGTTCCTATAAGAAACTGATTTTCAAATAATGAAAAAAATTACAAGTAATGAATGATGAATTAGTGGTGCAGAATTGTATTCGATGTATGTTGGAGAGGGGGAAGCTTTACTGCGCAAAACATTTCAGAGAGCACGCCTTGCAGCACCCAGTATAATATTCTTTGACGAGGCTGATGTGGTAGCTGCCAAACGGTTAGTAAAATTTCTTTATTTGAAATATATTATGGAAAAAATATGAAACATCATTGGTTTTTTGTTATGAGCATTTTACCTGTTAGTGTTAGAATAGTTCAACTTGTTAGAATAGGTTAACTTTTGTCTATTTATTGGAAAGCTAAAGTTTTTTTTTTTGTCTATTTATGGGAAAGCTAAAGTTTTTTTTTTGTCTATTTATGGGAAAGTTAAAGGTTGTTTTTGTGTACCTATCTATTACCTAGGTGTAGTCTTTTCATATCTTTGTGTATCTTTGGTGTAAGGACTCATATAATACATGAATTTGCAGAGAGATGAATCATTTATGAAGCATTCTTATTTTCATTCTCAAGTTGGTATCAAAGAGATTTGGTCAAACCTTTGTCTGTCATTGTCCGATGAGAAAATCACTGCCTGCCGTTGGCCGCCACTGCTGTTCACTGTTATTTTTTATTGTACGAGCACTGGGTTTCGTTTGTTTTGTTTTGTTGAGCAACTAAGAACCCATTGTCCACCGTCATTGTCGCCATTTTTCGGCCAGTGATCACCATCGTTTCCCAAGTACCAAATCTAACGCATCTCGCCAAGCAACAGAGAACCCAAGAAGTTGCAAAGGCTAAGTTGCTTCCGCACACCACCTCTTTTCACACTCCAACCAAGCACATGAAAGCCATGCATTGGCCTTTGGTCATTGGAGTGACATCATGATTCGTGCCTACTTCATATCAACATCCCTTGTCCATGTTTCTAGTTTCCCACCACTATTTGAAGTGTAGCCCTGAAAATACCTCTCAGGCCCTCTTATTTACCTTTGGCTTCGAAATGTCTTTAGGTTCTGCCACCTCTTATTTTTGGGACTTCCACAATTACTTCAGGAAAGTGTAATGGAAAAAATTGCTTCTCCTTATATGGCTTTCTTGACAAGACAACCGATGTCTCCTTGAAATGGTTGAACCAAAGCTTTCTGATGAAGTATAACATGAATGAAGTTAAAATCCGACATCCCATCACAACCTTCCACCTAGTTTAAATTGTGGAAAGTTGAAGTCCATGGATATTTGATCCAAGTGCTTTTGACGATTTTTTTGGTCATACTTTCATGTTCTCTTCAATTCAATTTCCTCTCTTAAAGTTCCTTATTTGATTACTTTAGCCAATGGGTCCAAAGTTGCTTCTCATGGAGTTAGTCAAGTCTCCTTTTCTCCCACTTTAAACCTAATTTTTGTTCTTTGTCCCTACTTGTCCGTTTAACGTAATTTCTCTTATTCAATTAACCAAACCATTAAGTTGTTCACTAACCTTTGATGCCAATTCTTATTCTTATTCTTATGTTGTACAAGTGTGTGGCATGGGTTAACTAATTGGCGAAGGACAATGATTCTAAGCTTAGCAAACTTCAAGTCCTAGAGTGAGTCATGTCAACTAGGGAAACATGTCTGATCTTCTTTACCAAGAAGAATTGAAAGATAGATGTTGACAATGTACTTGGGTTTAATTAATGAAAGATTGATATGAATTGTTTTCTATGTGTCTTTTGAATTATTTTATTATTATTTCTTTTGTATGTATCCAACTTTAGGGTTAGGGTTTCAAGTACGTGTGTTGTCTCTTTTTTTAACCACATATATATACATCAATAAAAAGGTAAAACAATGTAAGTTGTATAAATTGTATTTTCTCCATCTCATTTATTCAAGTTGGTATCAAGAGTCGTGATAACCTCTGTACAGTATCTTTGGCAATCATTGTTGCTGCATGCCACTATCTTTTTTCTGGCGAAATCAGGGTTAGGTGTGTCTCGAGGAGCACGACCTATATACGGCGGTTGTTTGTTCAAAATCTCTTCGACATGCCCCCATGCATTGCTCTTCGCCAACTCCTCATTAAGCATGTGTCTCCCATGCGTCGAATTCCTGGTGCCGAAATCACACTGCATTACTGTCATTCGTCTTGTTGGTGTCTTCTAGCGGGTTTTTTTTCCTTGTCCTCTTGTTTCATTGGCAAAAGTTCACAACTAGGGTTTCTTTCCTTCAAGGCTAGGTTTTTTCCTTCTCTCAAATCTATTTGTCGTTGTCTTTGGAATGACTTATACATTTTTTGCTACTCCTACTATTACCACAATAAAACAAAACTCAACTGGAAAGTGGAGTTATGGTTCCTTGGTCAAGGATACCATGATCATTTGGAGAAGGATGTCATTGTTTTTTTGGATGAAGAAAACCTTTGTGACAGAAATTGGACTTCTAGTCATGTGCTGTTTTATGGCAATCAATTGAATATTGTGTCTTAGAAATTCTAAGATTGTTTAAGACATGTTTTTCTTTTTGGAAAAGGGTGCAAGATGTTTTTGCTTTTGACATTCAATGTCTCTTTGATGCAACTAAGTGTAGGCTCTTTCACCAGACCAATTATGATATGATCTCACATGTAGCTAAGGGATACACTTAGGTTTATGGCCTCGACTATTGTGATACTTTTTCTCCTGTGGACAAAATCAATATTGTTTGTCTTTCCTTGCTATGGTTGTGATTCGCCTTTGACCTCTTCATTAGCTTGACATTAAAAATGCCTTTGTTCATAGTGGCATGGAGGAGGAGATTTACATGGAGCAACCTCCTGAGTTTGTTGCTTAGGGGGAGTCTGGTTTGGTTTGCAAATTACATTGGTCATCTATGGCTTGAAGTAATCACCCCAAGCTTGGTTTGGTAAATATAGTCATATTATGCAGATTTTTGGATTGAAACGGAGCACAACATGTCATTTAGTGTTTTATTGTCATACTTCTAGAAAGTGTGCTTATCTTATCATCTATGTTGATGATATTGCTATTACAGGAAATCACTAGAATTGTTCAATTAAGAAGGCATTTATGCAGCCACATTTAGACCAAAGATCTAGGCTATCTAAAATATTTTTTTGGTATTGAAGTGGCATAATCAAAAGGTGTCATAATTTCAGAAAGAAAATATGCTCTTGATAGTTTGGAGGGGACATGCGGCATGCCTGACAAATTGAAAGCCCATTGATAGTTGTATGGATTCAAATTAGAAGTTAATGAGAGACTAGGGTGAACTTTTCTCAAACCATGAGAGATATAGAAGGTTGGTGGGAAAACTCATTTATCTTACTATAACAAGACCTAATCTTTCTTTTCCAGTGGGAGTTGAGTCAATTTACTAGCACAGTCACATTGGTTACTGGAATGTTGTGATTCACATTCTCAAATATGTAAAAGGGAACTCTGGACAACGATTGTTGTATGTCAACAAGGAAATACTAAAGTCTTAGGGTATTGTGATGTTGATTGGTCTGGTTGTCCCATTGATAGAAGATCTACCACATGATACTGTATATTCCTTGGAGGGAGCCTCATATTTTGAAAAAGTAAGAAAAGTGTTGTTGCCCGATTTAGTGTAGAAGTTAAATATAGATCTATGGCCCTAGCTACATGTGAACTTGTGTGGATTATACAACTTCAAGAGTTGAAATTTTGTGAAAACAAGCATATAAAGTTATACTGTGACAATTAGGCAGCCTCCATAATGTCTTCCATCTGGTGTTTCATGAGAGAACTAAGTCTACCAAAACTATCATCATCATTCCCTTTGATCACTTACCACCATAGAACAGAAGAGACTAGTTCTATGTTACATGGTGAGTGTTCTTTTTCAAGTTGTTCACCACCATCTACTCATACCACAACTCCTGATAATGAAGATCTTGACTAGTCCATTGCTTTTTGAAAAAGTACTCATTCTACTTCTCACTATTATCCTATTTACAATTTTCTAAGCTATCATCTCTTGCCTCCTTCATATTTCTCCTTTGTCATATCTATGTCCTCAAAGTGTATATGAAGCACTTTATCATCCTAGATTGTGACAAACCTTAATTGTTGAAATGCATGCTCTTGACTAGAATAACACACGTGAGCTAATTCCTTTTCCATCTAGAAAGAAGACAATTGGGTGTAGGTGGGTTTACTCTATTAAAGTTGGGTCAAATGGTACAATTGATGGACTTAAAGTGAGATTGGTAGGGAAAGGATACACACATATAAACGTTCTCTAATACGGTGATACTTTTTCAATTGTAGCTATAATTACCATTGCCCAACTATTCTTTGTCATGGTTATTCGCCATTGGCCTCTCCAACTTGATATAAAGAATGTCTCTTTTCATGGTGATCTAGAGAAGGAAATCTACATGAGCAACCTTTTGGGATTGTTGCTCAGGTGGAGGTTAAGTTAGTATGTAAATTGTATCAATTTCTCTATGGTCTCAACAATCTCCACGTGCTCCGTTTAACAAATTTTGGCCTATTATAAAAGTTTTAGGCTGAAACATAGTGAAACAAATAATTTAGTTTTTCATTGTCATAATTCTTATGAGAAATGTGTGTACGTAATTTTGTGTAATTGTGGATTTTGATGACATAGTCATTATTGAGAATGATGCCATTAAAATTTGTCAACATAGAAACATTTATGCAATTACTTTTAGACCTAAGATCTTGGATGCCTTAAATACTATATAGGTATTGAAATAGCTCAACCAAAGGAATGTATTGTAAGTTCTCAAAGAAAATGTGCCTTGATATCCTAAAAGAAACAAGTATGATTGATTGTATGCACATGGATAGTCTTATGAATCCAAATTACAAGTTAATGTCACAGCAAGGTGAACCTTTCTTAGACCCAAAAAGATATAGAAGACTTGTTGGGAAACTTATTTATCTCACTATTCTTAGACCTAACATGTCTTTTGTAGTTGGAGTGGTTAGTCAGTTTATGTAGGTTCCTCATGCTGATCACTAGAATGTTGTCATTTACATCCTCGTATAACTTAAGAAGGCTCTAGGATAAAGATTGCTATATGAAGATAAGAGAAATATTCAGATGTTTGAGTATTGTGATGTTGATTGGGCAAGATCTCCTATAGACAAGTATTTACTATTGGATATTGTATTTTGATTGGAGACAATATTATTTCTTGAAAAAACAAAAATTAGAATGTGGTTGTTCGATCTAATACTAACGTTGAGTGTAGGACGATGATGTCACTCACTTGTGAACTTGTGTGGATAGAAAACTTCCTTTTAAGAGCTGAAATTTTGTGAAAATGAACAAATGATAATGTACTGTGGTAACCAGGGAACTATTTACTTTGCTTTCAAACCTGTATTCCATGTGAGTACCAAACACAAAAATTGATAGCCATTTCATTTGACAGAAGTCGTTGTCCAAGGAAATTTTCCCAGAATTTGCTAGCCCCCAATTATCAGTTTTCAAATATTTTAACTAAATTCTTGTGGTAGCTATCTATCGCCTAGGTGTAGTCTTTTCACATCTTTGTATCTCTGATGTAAGGACTCATAAGTAGATGAATCAGCTGAGTGATGAATCATCCCGTAAACAATCTCTTATATTTTCATTCTCAAGTTACCCATGCTGATAGCATTTCATGATCAGATTTCCGTTTTTTTTTCTTTTTGAGGAAAACGTCTACACAAATCCTTCAATGCTGAACACTATAGTGCAGTGGCTCAATGATTAGTTATAATATGTAGCATCCTGTAAAGTGCGATTCATCAGACCACATGAACTGAACTCTTTTTGGTCAATTTTCTTTTTAAAAATGTGCATCTAAAGTTTTATGTTGAATTTCTTGATGTAAATGTTTCTGTGATTTGCCAGATGGGAACAGAAACCTGTTTTTTAATATTTTTTAGTGTATAAAATTATATTGAATTTTCCCCTAATTGTAGGGGTGACAGTTCAAGCAATAGTGCTACAGTGGGAGAGAGACTTTTATCCACTCTGCTAACTGAGATTGATGGCTTAGAAGAAGCAAAAGTATGTGTGCCTTTTTCTTCTTTGGCTGTTTGTTTTAATGATATTTTAACCGTCCTTTTTCTCTACTTCTGAAATTCTTCTTTTATCTAAAGGAAAAAATAATCATAAAACTAGATTCAAGTGATGGTAAATAGTATTAAAAAATACTAGTTTGACACTACTATTCACTTATACTTCTATTTGACACTGTATTTTATTAGTTTCTTTATGCCTGTTAACCACATACTTTCTATTACAGGGAATTCTTGTTTTAGCAGCTACTAATCGCCCCTATGCAATTGATGCTGCCCTTATGCGTCCTGGGCGTTTTGATCAGGTACAAAATAATTCTCTCTACCATACTTGTGCTCCAGCTTGTAACTTGAATTCTACATGTTAAAATATACCAATAATTGTGCGTGTACAGTAGTATAAGAATTTCACAAATCACTCATAAAATTATTGTTCAAAATATACTCCAAGCAATTGACACTGATTTCAGCAAGTTGAAAGGAGTTGATCAAATGTTCTGTCTGACTCTGGTCTATTCTTATGGAATGGTAGGTTCTGTATGTACCACCACCTGATTTAGAGGCTCGATACGAGATACTTTGTGTTCATACGCGGAAGATGAAAATAGGGCATGATGTTGACCTCAGAAGGCTAGCAGAAGACACAGAGCTGTTTACAGGTGCTGAACTGGAGGGATTATGCAAGGAAGCTGGAATTGTAGCTCTTAGGGAAGACATATCTGCTGCGGTTGTTTTTGACCGCCATTTTCAGATTGCAAAGACTTCTTTAAAACCAGCGTTAACAAAAGAAGAAATCGACTCGTACTCATCTTTCATGAAGGCCTCATCTCGAGCTTTTCCTAGCCACTCTGAAGCAGGTTTGAAAGCAGACAAGGGCAAAAAGAACAGGTCAGATTCTTTGTCTTTGGTCAAAATTGGGGTTGTCAGCTGTTTGTTAGTGGCTGCTGCTGCTGAATGCTATATCATGTATGGAGGCCAAAGTGTACATGACAGCTACCTGAAGAGCATATTCCTTTTGTAGTTTTTGGATCAATCGATTTTTTTTTGCGTTGCCATAGCGTTTGTGAGTATAATTTTGATAATAGTAGGATTTCTTTTGTATGATTGTAAGTTAGATATTCAAAAGGTATTTATAGATGTGATTTTGCATTATTATGGTTCATTTTATTCATGTATCGTTTTTAGGATTTTTCACCATGTTCTTACACTATTTTTTTTTCTTTTTCGGGTTTGTAAATCAGATGTTTTTAAGTGTGCTTTCAGTGTGTTTTAAAGAAATTATGAGAAGATTTTTACAAATTAAATGAATCTAACTTAATAAAAAATATATATTTTTTTTTCTCTTGAGAGATTTTATGGAGAAGTTCGTTTAATCATTTTACACTCAAACTCACCCTAAACTGAAAGAGGAGCAATCGAACAAGTCCAATGATCAATTCTGTGACAAACAAGAAAAAAGGGTAATTAGAAGGATAGCATTGTCTGTTTCTTTTTCTTTTATATAAGTTTAAGTTTTTTAGCAATGGTTAAACGACATTTATCACATTTTTTCTTTCTGGAAATAGAGGTGAAGGAAATGAGAGGCATTTGGGTATTATGGGGGTATTCAAGTTTCACGTTGAAAAGGCATGTATGTTCGTGGAGTATTTTAGTGTTTAGTTTTCTCCCTTAATAGGTAGTTTTTGAAGGTAAATTCTCTACGTTTTTGTATACTTATTCTCTACACCTTCGTTTTGTCCATAGAAATGTATTGCACAATAAATATTTAAACTTGATTTTGCATAACTCCTTGGATTACTCGAATGGAAGTGATTGCCTTAATAAATTCTAGATCTACTTTTAACAATATTTGTTCCCTTCCAACATATATTTTCTATGGTTATTTCTTAATATCTCCTAACCCCCAGCCAACCATTCTAATCCCAAAACCACATTTGCAGATCCCAGTCTCAATCATTTAATTTGAATTGAACTGTTTTATCCGGCACCAAGGTTGAAATAAAATTATGGGTCGCTCCAGAAAGCATTCTCCACCCACACCAGACTGCTTCTTCCTGCACCTCCATATCATCTTCCTGCACCTCCATAATTTTCAAAATTCCAATAATAGACATGAGGAAATTACAAATTTAACCCTACTGCTATAAAAGAAGGTTTTCCATGG